>Ga0209100_1000094_pt1 | contig 109283 bp, 100 predicted proteins | sample lystaG_FD_185480 | JGI IMG/M metagenome (GOLD analysis project Ga0209100, IMG submission 185480) | Glacier valley bacterial and archeal communities from Borup Fiord, Nunavut, Canada, to study Microbial Dark Matter (Phase II) -... | ecosystem: Environmental > Aquatic > Freshwater > Ice >...
CGCGAGATTCCCGCCGAATGGGACTGCCCCCGCTGCGGGCTCCCAGGGGGACTCGATCCAGACAACCCTCCAGAGCCGCTGCGCAATGAGCCCTACAAGACTCATCTCGCATATGTGAAGGAACGCCGCACCGAGGCCGAGGCGCAAGAGCTCCTCAAGGAGGCGCTCGACGCACTCAGGTCACGCCGCGGCATCGTCACGGTCAAGTAGTCACTGTCAGGTAACAGCCGGACCCGCCTTTCAGGCGGGAACCGCGGTTTCTCTAGATAGCGGTCGATGCCGCCGCGTCGACGAGCCACATCGTGGCAGCGACGCCGTGGACGCGAGACGCAGGCAACGTCGAATCCGAACGGAGCGCGCCAGCGACGGCATCGGCCTTGGCCTCTCCTGCGGCCACGACCCACACCTCGCGAGAGCGATTGATCGATGCGAGGGTCAGGCTGATACGGGTGGGCGGCGGCTTGGGGGAGTCGTGAACGGCGACAGCCTCCGCGTCCCCACCCGCCAGATACACAGGGTGATCGGGAAAGAGCGAGGCAATGTGTCCGTCTGGGCCCATTCCGAACATCGCGACGTCCCATGTAGGCGTGCCGTGAGCGGCGATCTCGTCAGAATAGGCGGCGGCGGCTGCCTCCGCTGACGTGAAGTCGTCCGAGGAACCCATCCGGTGAATGTTCTCCTCGGGCATGGGCACCGATGACAGGAGCGCGTGTTGCGCCTGGAGCTCATTGCGATCAGGGTCGCCGGCCGGCACGAAGCGCTCATCGCCCCACCACACGTGGACACTCATCCAGTCGATCAGCGTCGCGAGAGGCGAGGATGCAAGCGAGCGGAGTAGCTCGATGCCCACCGTGCCCCCTGTCAGAACCACGTGGGCGCTGCCGCGCGTGGATACCGCGTCGGAAATGAGGAGGCCGAGTCGCGCGCCCGTCGCGTCGGCGACCGCCTGGGCGTCGGCGTACACCACGACCCGGCGCATCAGCAGTGCACAACCTGTTGGAGCGCCTCGCCGTACACGGGGTCGTCGTCCATGCGCCGCAACTCTTCGGTGAGGCATTCGCCCTCCGTGCGGGACGGCAAGGCGATCACATGCGGCGGTTGCCCAGGCTGTGACAGCGTCGCGTTCAGGCCGTCGGGCCTCTCGATCGAGATGACTCCCGAGGGCGTGTCGAGGCACACAGACACGAGACCCGTGGCCTCGGGATCGTACGTGGCCTCAAACTCGCAGCCGAGCGTGCGACGCAGCCATGCACCGAGGAGAAGAATCGATGGCGAGTTCACGTCGCCGTGGATGCGCGCCTTGGTGACGCGCTGGTCGGGCACCTGTTCGAGCGCCGAGGCCAGCAAGGCCCGCCACCGGGTGATACGCGACCAGGCAAGGTCGGTGTCTCCAGCCGTATAGGCGTCCGCGAGGGAGCACAGCACCGCCGAGGGTGCCTGGGTGAGTTTGGTGTCGGTGATGCGTCGCTGTGCCATCGCGCCGATTCCTGTTGCGGACGGCACGAGCGGCACCACAGCCGCCCACCACACGACGATGGGCGCATCGGGAAGGAGTAGGGGAGTGATGAGTGTGTCCGCATGCTCCATCGCCTCGAGCGACGGCCGTAGGACGATGACTTCGGACGCGCCCGCGTCGCCTCCTACCCGAATCTGACCGTCGAGGCGGTCACCGTCGTCATGGGGTGACAACACGATGATGCGACAGGGGTGCTCGCGAGACGCGACGTTCGCGGTGCTGATAGCCATCTCGGTATCAGCGTCGGTGGCGTCAATGACGAGGGTCATCACGCGGCCAATCGTGACAACGCCGCCCTCTTTGCGCATCTTGAGCAGCTCCGCATTGAGATCCACCGTGGTGGTATCGGGAAGATTAATGATCATGGTCGCCTCCACGTCCTGCCGTCACGCGCCATCATCTCGTCGGCGCCAACGGGGCCCCACGTTCCTGAGCGGTACTGTTCCGGCTGGTTCTGAGTGGCCCAGAATTCGGTGATGGGGTCGAGAATTTGCCACGAGTACGCGACCTCTCGGTGCCGCGGGAACAGCGGCGGATCCCCCAACAGTACGTCCAGGATCAGCCGTTCGTAGGCCTCTGGAGACTCGTCGGTGAAGGAGTTGCCGTATGCGAAGTCCATGGTGACGTCGCGGACTTCCATCGTGGAGCCAGGAACCTTCGAACCGAACTTGAGGGTCACTCCCTCGTCTGGCTGCACCCGAATCACTAGGGCGTTTGACCCCACATCGGAGCCTTCGATCTGCTGGAAGTACGGCGAGGGTGCCTTCTTGAAGACGAGCGCAATCTCGGTCACTCGGCGCCCCAGGCGCTTGCCGGCGCGCAGGTAGAAAGGGGTGCCGTTCCAGCGGCGGTTGGGAATCTCGACCTTGATGGCCGCGTAGGTTTCCGTGTTGGATTCTGCGGGGATTCCGTCCTCGTCGAGGTACGCGCCCACGCGTTCGCCGCCGCGCCAGCCCGCAGCGTATTGGCCGCGCGCGGTGGAGGCTTCAAGATCGTCGGGAAGCGTGACAGCGCGGAGCACCTTCTCCTTCTCGGCACGGAGATCCGCGGCGCCAAATGAGGCGGGCTCCTCCATGGCCGTGAGAGCGAGGAGCTGCAAGAGGTGATTCTGGATCACGTCTCGTGCGGCACCGATGCCGTCGTAGTAACCGGCTCGCCCGCCGATGCCGATGTCCTCGGCCATCGTGATCTGGACGTGATCGATGTACTGCGAATTCCACATGGGCTCGAAGAGCTGATTGGCGAAGCGCAACGCCAACAGATTCTGTACCGTCTCTTTGCCCAGATAGTGGTCGATGCGGAACACTGCGTCGGCAGGGAACACCTCGGACACCACGTCGTTGAGCGCGTTTGCGGTCGCGAGGTCGGAGCCGAACGGCTTCTCGATGACGACGCGACGCCACGTGCCTTCCTTGGGGTCGGAAAGCCCGGAGTCGCGGAGTTGCCCGATCACCTGAGGGAATGCCGACGGCGGAATCGACAGGTAGAACGCGTGGTTTCCGCCCGTTCCGCGGCGCTCGTCGAGTTCCTCGACGGTGCGCTTGAGTTCTGCGAACGCCGCCGGGTCGTCGAATGAGCCCTGGACGAACCGAATTCCCTCGGACAACTGCTGCCACGTCTCCTCGCGCCACGGAGTGCGCGCGTACTTCTTGACGGAGTCGTGGACCACCTTGGCGAAGTCCTCGCGGCCCCATTCGCGTCGCGCAAACCCGGTGAGCGCGAAGGCGGGGGGGAGCAGACCTCTGTTGGCGAGGTCATAGACAGCAGGCATGAGCTTCTTGCGGGCGAGGTCGCCCGTCACGCCGAACATCACCAGACCACACGATCCCGCGATGCGGGGCAGTCGACGATCCCGCGGATCGCGCAAGGGGTTTACCACTGTCAAGCCTCCCAAGGCTGGGGTCATGCGGCTCGTGTCAGGCTGCGGCACGAGGGGGGACACACATCACGGTGGAACCGTGGTGACGAGAGCGGCGGTCTCATCACGAGATCCGCGTCATGTAATCAGTCGAACGCAGGGTTCCGGCCGATATTCCGGGGTGGTCACGGGGTGCGATTCCGCAGCCTGAATTACTCAGGACGGCGGCGGGGTAGCCCCGCGATGAAGCGGGACCCGGGAGGGGGTCCCGCTTCATGACAGCGACGAACTAGCTCGCGGCAGCGATGCTTTCGCGTGCCTTGATCGCGACGTTTTCGGCGGTGAATCCGAACTTTTCCATCAGCAGGTCGCCCGATGCGGACTCGCCAAAGTGGTCGATGCCGATCACGCGACCGGCATCTCCTACACAGGCCCTCCATCCGAGAGCAGACCCCGCCTCGATGCTCACGCGGGCCTTCACCTCGGACGGGAGGACGGATGCACGGTAGGTCGCATCTTGGCGTGCAAAGAGTTCCTTGCACGGCATTGAGACCACGCGGGCCTTGATGCCTTCGGCCGCGAGGATCTCACGAGCCGCAACGCAGTGCTGAACCTCTGAGCCGGTGCCGATGAGGAGCACATCGACGTCTTCATCCGCGCCTGCCAGCACATAGCCACCCTTGGCGAAGCCCTCCGCCGAGGTGCCCTCGAGTGTCGGCACGTTCTGGCGGGTCAAGATGAGACCGGCGGGGCGGTCCTTCGTCTCGAGCGCATGCTTCCACGCCCAGGCCGTCTCGTTGGCGTCCGCGGGGCGGACCACGTCAAGACCCGGGATGGCGCGCAGGGTGGCAACGTGCTCGATCGGCTGGTGAGTGGGGCCATCCTCGCCAAGACCAATGGAGTCGTGGGTCCACACGAACGTGGTGGGGATTCCCATGAGAGCGGCAAGGCGCACGGCTCCGCGCATGTAGTCGGAGAACACCAGGAAGGTGCCGCCATACGCGCGCGTCAGACCGTGGAGCGTGATCCCGTTGAGAATCGTGCCCATCCCGAACTCACGGATGCCGAAGTGAAGGGTCCTGCCGTACCAGCTCGCATTCGGGTAGGACTTGGTCGCGCGATGCGGGGGCAGGAAGGACGGCTCGCCGTCCATCGTGGTGTTGTTGGATCCGGCCAGGTCCGCCGATCCGCCCCACAACTCTGGGAGCACCGGAGCAAGGGCGGTCAGGACCTTGCCGGAAGCGGACCGTGTCGCGACCGAAGTGCCCACCTCAAACGTCGGCAGGGCGTCGGCCCAGTGGGCGGGAAGCTCCTTGGCGAGCAGTCGCTCGAGGAGCGCGGCGCGTTCGGGCTGCTCGGACTGCCACTTGGCGAACTCGCCGTTCCACGTGGAGTGAGCGGCTTGGCCGCGCTCACGGGCCTTAAGCGTGTGCTCGTAGACCTCGGGCTCGACGACGAACGACTCGTCGGGGTCGAAATCGAGTGCTGTCTTGAGGCCCGCGACTTCGTTGGCGCCTAGCGCCGATCCGTGCACGCCACCGGTGTTCTGCTTGGTGGGCGAGGGCCAGCCGATGATGGTGCTGAGAGCGATGATCGAGGGCTTGCCCGTCTCGGCCTTGGCGGCGTGGATGGCCTCCAGGAGAGCGTCGGGGTTCTCCTTGTAGCCGTCGGACGTGACCCAGTCGACCCGCTGTGCGTGCCAGCCATAGGCCTCGTAGCGCTTCAGAACGTCCTCGTCGAAGGCGATGTCCGTCTCGTGCTCAATCGAGATCTTGTTGTCGTCCCAAATGACGATGAGGTTGCCGAGTTCCTGTACTCCGGCGATCGCGCTGGCCTCGTGGCTGACGCCCTCCTGGAGGTCGCCATCGGACGCGATCACGTAGATGTGGTGGTCGAAAAGCGACTCGCCTGGGAGAGCGTCGGGGTCGAGGAGGCCGCGCTCACGGCGAGCGGCCATGGCCATTCCGACCGACGAGGCGAGCCCCGAGCCAAGCGGCCCCGTCGTGATCTCGACGCCGGGTGTGTGGCCGAATTCGGGGTGGCCAGGCGTCTGCGAGCCCTCGGTGCGCAGCGACTTGAGGTCGTCGAGCGACATCGGGTAGCCGGCGGCGAAAAGCTGGAGGTACAAAGTGAGCGACGAGTGCCCGCACGACAGCACAAAGCGGTCGCGTCCGAGCCACGTCGGGTCGGCAGGGTCATGCTTCATGACGTTCTGAAAGAGCAAATACGCGGCGGGCGCGAGCGAGATCGCCGTGCCGGGGTGGCCGTTGCCGACCTTCTCCACTGCATCGGCGGCGAGGACACGAAGTGTGTCGATCGCGCGGGTGTCCAGGTCAGTCCATCCAGTGGTCACGGTTCTCCCTATAAAACGAGTCTGACGGCTGTCTTAGCCTAGCGGCGCGTCAGAGCGCGAGAGCGCGACCATCGACGCGAGTGTCAATGACGCATAGGCAATCGCGCCCTGCCATGCGCTCCGCGTCGGTGGAACTCGGGACCAACGTCGTGCCACGTACAATTGAGCCATGCTGCCAGACTCGAAGACCCCTACGGATATTCCGGCACCGTCCGTGGGCAGAGTGCTGGGCGCTACTCGAGTCCTCAAGGCCTACGTCGCGCTCACCAAACCGCGCATCATCGAGCTTCTGCTGATCACGACCCTCCCGACCATGGTGCTTGCCGCAGGAGGCTGGCCTAGCTTGTGGCTCATGGTGGCGACCCTCATCGGCGGCACGCTCTCCGCCGGCTCAGCCAATACCTTCAATAGCTACCTCGACCGCGATATTGATGCCGTCATGAAGAGGACGCAGGGACGTCCGCTCGTGACCGGCGCGGTCAAGCCTCGCGCGGCGTTCATCTTCGCGTGGGTTTTGGCCGCGGCGTCGACGGCGTGGTTCTACTTTGTCGTCCAGTCGACCCTCGCAACAGTGCTGAGCATCATCGCGATCGTGTTGTACGCGGTGGTCTACACGATGCTGCTGAAGCGGCGTACCTCGCAAAACATCGTGTGGGGAGGCGCCGCTGGGTGTATGCCCGTGCTCATTGGGTGGGCGGCGGTCACTCACTCGTTGTCGTGGACGCCCGTCGTGCTGTTCCTGATCATCTTCTTCTGGACCCCGCCTCACTACTGGCCCCTCGCGCTCAAGTTCCGCAACGACTATGCGCACGCCGAGGTCCCGATGCTTCCCGTGGTCGCCACTCCCGTGAAGGTCGCCAAAGAGATGATTCTTTACGCCATCGCGATGGTGGTCGTTTCGTTGATCCTGGTGCCGCTCGCCGATATGAGTTGGATTTATGCGGTACTCGCATTGGGCTTTGGTGTGTGGTTCGTCGGCGGCTGTTACGCGCTTTACCGGCGCACCCTTGATGGGAGCAAGCTGCATTCGATGCGCCTCTTCCGCGATTCGATCTTGTACTTGTCGGTCGTCTTCGGCGCGGTTCTTGCGGATCCGTTCTGGCCCGACACGCTCGCGGTGTGGCAGCGCTAGGGCTCGAGCGAGAGCTCGCCGTCTACCTCGCGCACGTCACGGTTGAGCGCGGGCTCTCGACGCACACCGTCTCCGCGTATCGGAGGGACCTCACTCGCTACTCCGCGTATCTCGCACAGCGCGGAATCGGCTCGCTCGCCGACGCGGGCGCGCGCGTGGTCGCTGACTTCGCGCAGGCCGTTTCGGAGGGTTCAGACGACGGCAACGCCTTGGCCCCTGCATCGGCCGCACGCACGGTTGTCTCGGTACGCGGCTGGCATCGCTTCGCGGTGGCCGAGGGGTGGGCGCTCGACGACGCCTCGGCCGACGTCAAGCCGCGGACAACGCCCGCACGGCTTCCTAAGGCCCTGACCACCGAACAGGTCGTGGCGCTACTCGACGTGGCGGGCCTTGGCGACGGACCGTTCGCGCTACGTGACAGGGCCTTGCTTGAGGTGTTGTACGGCTCGGGTGCACGCATCTCGGAGGCCACGGGCCTCGATATCGACGATGTCGAACTGCGAGAGGGAGCCGAGTCGGTGCTTTTGAGGGGCAAGGGGCGCAAGGAGCGCATCGTCCCCTTGGGCGGCTACGCGAAGGCCGCACTCGAGGCATATGTGGTGCGTGGCAGACCCGCGCTCGCTGGGAAGGGGAAGGGCACTCCGGCGCTGTTCCTCAACGCCAGGGGAGGCCGCCTGAGCAGGCAGAGTGGATGGACCATCCTCAAGGCCGCCGCGGAGCGCGCGGGCATCGCCGATGTTTCTCCCCACACCATGCGGCACTCCTTTGCCACTCATTTGCTGAGGGGTGGCGCCGACATTCGCGTGGTGCAGGAGCTCTTGGGTCACGCGTCGGTGACCACGACTCAGATCTACACGTTTGTGACGAGGGACGCGCTTCGCGAGGTTTACCAGAGCTCGCATCCGCGTGCCCTCGCCAAGCAGGCGCCACGTCCGGAGTAAGGTGAGGCCCGTGACCGAGTTCCCTGTGCCGATGCCCCTGACCGGAACCGGCCCGGCCCGCGTGGTTGCCCTGTGCAATCAAAAGGGCGGGGTGGGTAAGACCACGACGTCGGTGAACCTCGCCGCCGCGTTTGCCGAGTATGGGCGCAAGGTGTTGCTGGTCGACTTCGACCCGCAGGGTGCCGCATCGGCCAACCTCGGCGTGAATTCGAACGAATCGGATGCCACGGTCTACGACCTCTTGCTGAGCTCGAAGGTGCAAACCAGGGACGTCATCGTCTCGACCGCAGTTGCGGGCCTCGACGTCCTGCCCGCGAATATTGACCTCTCGGCAGCGGAAGTGCAGCTGGTGGGCGAGGTGGCGCGAGAGAGCGCGCTCGCCCGAGCCTTGCGCCCGATTGTTGACGACTACGACGTGATCCTGATCGATTGCCAGCCTTCGCTCGGCCTGCTCACCGTGAACGCGCTTGTGGCCGCTCACGGTGTCGTGATTCCTCTGGCGTGCGAATACTTCGCGATGCGCGGCGTCGCGCTATTGGTCGACACCGTCGGCAAAGTGCAGGACCGTCTCAACCCGAAGCTCGCGCTCGATGCGATCGTGCCCACGATGTACGACGCCCGTACGCTTCACGCTCAAGAAGTCGTGAGCCGCGTGCGCGAGGCGTTTGGCGACCGGGTGACCGAGACGATGATCGGGCGCACCATCAAGTTCCCCGACGCGACGGTTGCCTCCGAACCGATCCTCACGTTTGCGCCCAACCACATCGGATCTGAGCAGTATCGTCAGCTCGCGCGCGAACTCGTTGTGCGCGGGGTCACGGCCTGACGTGACGGCCTCCGTCGATGGGGCGCGGACATCTTTCGAGGTGAGCCTGCCCAACTTCTCTGGGCCCTTTGATCTGCTGTTGAGCCTGATCTCCAAGCATGAGCTCGAGATTGCCGATGTCGCCCTTGCGATCGTCACGGACGACTTCCTCGCCATAGTGCGCAATCGCGACGTGGAGTGGGACCTGTCGGTCGCCTCCGAGTTCCTTGTGGTCGCCGCGACGTTGCTGGACCTCAAGGCCGCGCGTCTGCTCCCGCAGGGTGAGGTCGAGGACGCCGAGGACCTTGCGCTCTTTGAGGCGCGTGACCTGTTGTTCGCTCGCCTCCTGCAATACAGGGCATTCAAGGATGTGGCCGCGAGCATCGAAACGCTCCTCACGGCGCCGCGCCGCGTTCCCAGGGATGTGGCCCTCGAGCCCCACTTCGCGCTGCTGCTACCGGAACTGGTGTGGCGTGCGACCCCCGATGATCTCGCTCGACTTGCCGCGCACGCCATGGCACCCAAGCCCGGCGACGGTGGGGTTTCTTTGGCGCACCTCCACAACGCACAGGTGAGTGTGCGTGAGCAAGCGGCAATCATCTCCACCCGCCTGCAGCGCCTCGGCGCTGCGACCTTCCGGTCGCTCGTGGCCGATGCCGATCACGTGGGCGTGGTCGTCGCGCGGTTCTTGGCGCTTTTGGAGCTGTTCAGGGAATCTGCGGTGGCGTTTGAACAGGTACGCTCGCTCGGCGAGCTCACGATTCGCTGGACGGGGTCTGAGGCCGACGTCGAGGTGAGCGGAGAGTTTGATGGAGTCTCGGAAGGAGTCGACGAGTGACCCAGCATCTGAATGCGGGCATCGAGGCCATCCTGATGGTGGTTGATGAGCCGGTTGCGCCCGTGGACCTTGCGGCGGCGCTCGACGCACCCGAACCCGAGGTCATCGCGGCGCTCCACGCGCTACGCGACGACTACGCGAATCCCGATGCGCCGCGTGGCTTCGAGCTGCGCGAGGTGGGCGGCGGCTGGCGCATGTATTCCTCGCCGCTGTTTGCGGATGCGGTGGGCGCGTTCATCGTCGAGGGCCAGTCCGCGCGCATGTCGCAGGCGGCGCTCGAGACGTTGGCGGTTGTGGCATATCGACAACCTGTGACGCGTGGTCAGGTTTCCCAGATCCGTGGCGTTAACGTTGACTCAGTGATGAAGACGCTTTTGGCGCGTGGATTGGTCACCGAGGCGGGGGAGTCCTCGGGTGCCATCCTGTACGGCACCACGACGGAGTTTCTTGAGCGAGTCGGGCTATCCAGCCTCGATGATCTCCCTCCGCTCGCGCCGTACCTTCCCGATTTGGCAGATGTAGATGAGGCGAACTAGTGGCTGACCTAGAGATCTATCGGCCCGAGGGCATCCGGCTCCAGAAGGTGCTGGCCCAGGCTGGCGTGGGTTCCCGACGCAAGTGCGAGGACCTCATCGAGGCTGGCGCGGTGACGGTCAACGGCCAGGTGGTCGAGGAGCTTGGTGTGCGCATCAACCCCGACGAATGCGTCATTGAGGTGTCTGGCAAGCGAGTGTCGGTGGACGCGAACCTGATTACCGTGGTGCTCAACAAGCCCAAGGGTGTCGTGAGCACGATGTCCGATCCCGAGGGACGCCCAGCGCTCGACAAGTACGTGACCGGGTTTGAGGAGCGACTCTTCCATGTGGGAAGGCTCGACGCTGACACGACGGGCGTGCTGTTGCTTACCAACGACGGCGACCTCGCGAACAAACTTGCTCACCCCACACACGGCGTGTCCAAGGTGTATGTCGCGAAGGTGCAGGGCCATGTGACCAAGGCGCTGCGCACGCAGTTCTGCCAGGGAATAGAACTTGAAGACGGGCCGACTCGCGCTGTTGAGTGCAAGATTATTGATGCGGGAGAGGACGCCTCGCTCGTCGAGGTCGAGATGCATGAGGGGCGCAATAGGATCGTTCGCCGCATGTTTGACGCGGTCGATCACCCAGTCATTGACCTCGTGAGGACCCGCTTTGGCTCCGTCACCCTGGGCACGCTTCAGCCAGGTGAAATGCGGACGCTTACCAATTCGGAGATAGGCGAGCTGCAGAAGGCCGCGGGTCTCTAGGGCCGCGGCCCCACGCCACGGTGGGCGACCGGTAGCATATGCGCATGGCCGTACGTGCAATTAGGGGAGCGACCACGCTCGAGCGTGATGAGCGTGACCACCTTCACGAGCGCACCCAAGAACTGGTTGAGGGCATCCTTCAGGGGAACAACCTCTCCGTCGACGACGTGATTTCGGTGTACTTCACGTGCACGCCCGACATCGTGAGCGACTTTCCCGCGGCCGCCGCGCGCCAGATGGGATTCGGCTCCGTGCCACTTATGTGTGCGCAGGAGATGGCGGTGCCAGGTGCCTTGCCCTTGGTGGTCCGCGTCATGATGCTGACGGAAACGGACCGACCACGCGACCTCATTGCTCACGTGTACCTTCACGAGGCCGTGTCGCTCAGGCGGGATCTCGCCCAGTAATGATCACCACGCCGCTCACCCACATCGTTGGGGCGGGTCTTATCGGTGCGTCCATCGGAATCGGCCTGAGCGCCGAGGGATGGCGCGTCACGATTTCGGACGCCGACCCTGAGACGCAGCTTCTCGCGCGCAGCATCGGCGCGGGGAGTGCCCCCGATCGCGCCCAGCCTGACCTCGTGATTGTCGCGACGCCTCCAGGGGTGACCCCCGCGGTCGTTTCGGACGCGCTCAACACCTGGCCGAATGCGGTCGTGGTCGATGTGGCGAGCGTCAAGGGACCCATCGCGGAGGTTGCCGCGCAATCGGGTCAGGGCCACCGGTATGTCGGCGCGCACCCCATGGCCGGCCGCGAGGTCTCGGGAGCGATGGCCGCGCAGGGCGACCTGTTCCGCGCGCGACCATGGGTCATCTGCCCAGGCGCCGCATCCGACGCGGCGGTGGCCTTGGTGCGCCGCGTGGCGGAGGCCCTCCAATGCGACGTGGTGATGATGGACGCGTTGGCTCACGACCGTGCCGTTGCTCGCGTCTCGCACGCGCCTCAAGCGGCCGCTTCTGCGGTGGCAGCGGCTCTTGGCCCGTTGAGCGAAGACGACGTCGCACTCGCCGGACAGGGCCTTAGGGACGTGACGCGCATCGCCGCCTCGCATCCGGCAATGTGGGCCGACATCGCGCGCCTGAACAAGACGGCTCTCGTCGAGACGCTCGACCACATCGTGTCCGAGCTCGACGCGGTGCGCCACGCGGACGACATCGGCGTCGCCATGACGGCGCTCATTGAGCGCGGCCGACGCGAGGTCGCGCGCATTCCCGGAAAGCACGGCGGTGCCAAGAGGGACTGGGAGTCCGTGACGGTCATCGTCCCCGACAGCCCCGGACACCTCGTGCGGCTGCTTTCCGACGCAGCGGCGGTGGGCGTCAACGTCGAGGACATTTCGATCGAGCACTCTCCGCGCCAGCCCGTGGGCCTGACGACGCTGTGGGTGCTCCCACAAGGCGCGAGCGAACTTGTTGACGCCCTGGAACAGGGCGGTTGGGTGGTTGCAGGATCATGAGCATCGTCATTGCTATCGATGGCCCGGCGGGAACGGGAAAATCGACCGTTTCTCGTGCGGTTGCCACGCAACTTGGCCTCCAGTACTTCGACACCGGCGCCACCTACCGGGTGGCGGCGTTTCACTGCCTGCGTGAGGGGATCAACCTTCAGAACGCGGACGACGTCGCGGCGATGGTGTCGACCATGAATGTGGAGATGCGGCTCGATCCGGCGAATCCCGTCGTGATACTCGAGGACGATGACGTGTCACGCCTTCTGCACACCGACACGATTTCCCTCGTGGTTTCCGACGTCGCGACCAATCTGGCGGCGCGAGCCGTGCTTGGTGACATGCAGCGCATGATCATTGCCGCGTCGCGTACGGGTGCCGGCATCGTCGCGGAGGGCCGAGACATCACGTCGGTCATCGCCCCCGAGGCCGAGGTGCGCGTCTTGCTCACCGCGGACGAGGACGTGCGCGTGGCTCGCAGGGCTGGCGAGGGCGCCGATCCCGCCACCGTGCGCGAGGCCGTGCTCGGTCGCGACCGCAAGGACTCCACCGTTGTTCAATTCCATACGGCCGCCGATGGCGTGGTCGAGATCGACACCACACACCTCGCGATCGACGAGGTCGTCTCCGCCGTGGTACGACTTGCCAAGGAGGCATCCGCATGACCGACGACTTTGACGACAACGACCTCGAACTTCCATCCCCCTCGGACCCGGAGGAAAGCTTCGACGCGATCCGCGAGGCGGCGCTCCGCGCGGGTCTTGACGAATACGAACTGAGCGAGTCTGACCTCGCGGCCCTCGACGACGACATCGTGGAGCAGCGCGAGGCGCTACCCATCGTGGCGATCGTTGGCCGCCCGAACGTCGGCAAGTCGACGCTGGTCAACCGCATCATTGGCAAGCGCGTCGCCGTGGTGGAAGACACTCCCGGTGTGACCCGCGACCGCGTGACGTATCCCGCCGAGTGGGCGGGCACCGATTTCATCCTGATGGACACCGGCGGCTGGGAGATCAATGTCACCGGCATCGACCTTTCGGTCGCCCAGGGTGCCGAGGTGGCCATGGAGATGGCCGACGCCATCATCTTTGTGGTGGACGCCACGGTGGGCGCTACCTCGACCGATGAGCACGTGATGCGCCTCCTGCGCCGCACCTCGAAGCCCGTCATGCTTGTCGCCAACAAGGTCGACGGCCCGCAGGGCGAACTCGAGGCCGCCGCCTTGTGGAATCTCGGCCTTGGCGAGCCGTACCCCGTCTCGGCGCTTCACGGCCGCGGCATCGGCGATCTGCTCGACGTGGTCGTCGCCGCGCTTCCCAAGGACCTCCCGATGGTCGACGACGAGGGTGCGATGCGTCGCATCGCGCTTGTTGGCCGTCCGAACGTGGGCAAGTCCTCGCTGCTCAACAGGCTCGCGGGTTCGGAGCGCGCGGTGGTCAACGAGATCGCCGGCACCACGCGCGACCCTGTCGACGAGATCATCGAGGTCGACGGCGAGCTCTTCACCTTTATCGACACCGCGGGCATCCGCAGGCGCGTGCACCTCACCAAGGGTGCCGACTACTACGCGTCGTTGCGCACCTCTGCTGCGGTGCACCGTGCGGAACTCGCGCTCGTGTTGCTCGATGGCTCGGTGCCGCTGTCCGATCAGGATCTGCGGATTCTGTCCGAGGTGGTCGACGCGGGCCGCTCGATCGTCATGGTCATCAACAAGTGGGACCTGGTGGGGGAGGACGAGCGCTTCCTGTTCGAGCGATCCTTCGAGAAGGACCTCACTCACCTCACGTGGGCGCCCCGCATCAACCTGTCCGCCCTCACCGGATGGCACACCAACCGCCTCAAGCGTGCGATGGACGTGTCCCTGGGCAACTGGGACAGGCGCATCGCGACAGGGAAGCTCAATACGTTCCTGGGCGAGCTCGTGGCGGCGCACCCTCACCCCGTGCGTGGCGGCAAGCAGCCCAAGATCCTGTTCGCGACCCAGGCGGCTACGCGGCCTCCCAAGTTCGTGCTGTTTACGTCCGGATTCCTGGACCCGCAGTACCGACGCTTCATCGAGCGTCGCCTGCGCGAGACCTTTGAGTTCACGGGAACACCCATTCACATCTCGGTGCGAGTGCGCGAGAAGCGCGGCAAGAAGACCAAGTAGTGCGACGCTGCGCGTGAGTCCCGAAGAGCACGGAATACACCGATGCGCACCCTGATACCCAGGGGGGTATCAGGGTGTACGCTCGAAACGAGAGAAGGGATTCCACCATGGGATTTGTATCGTTCATGAGTTCAACCGCGGGCCGCGCCACGCGCGCGATCGCGGGCGTCGCCCTCATCGTCGTTGGCGTTGTTGCCGGTGGTGGCTGGCTCGCGCTCGTCGTCGTGGGTCTGGTATTTGTCGCAGTAGGCGTTTTCGACGTGTGCCTGCTTGCCCCGCTGTTCAAGCAGCCGTTCTCCGGCAAGGCCGTACGCGCCAAGCTCGAGGCGTAGGTCTCGCGCCACTCCAGAAGTGGTGCTGGGCAAGGCCCGTGACTGTGTAAACTTATCGACGGCCCAGGTGTGGTGAGTAGGTGACTGCCCAGGGTTGGACGGGCTGTGGCGCAGCTTGGTAGCGCACTTGACTGGGGGTCAAGGGGTCGCAGGTTCAAATCCTGTCAGCCCGACCAATGAGAATGGGACCGCTGAGGCGGTCCCATTGTCGTTGGTACTGGTAGTAGCGCCAGGATTTGGGAGGAAGGAGCCCCCGTGGGGCTCCGACGGCTCCTGTCAGACCGACCAAGGAGGTCCTTTTATCAGGGAGGATTCTGGTAGGTTGCCTTTGTCCCGCTGACACTTTCGCAATCGGGGATATTTGCCAGATCCTGGGCGGCACGCGCGGCCACCACTTTTAGGTCCTTCGGAATGCACTAGGTGTGAGCGCAACGCGCGCATTCTGCGAGGTTAACCTTCAAGCAAGTCGGACGACGGAACCCCTCTGAGTTTCCCCGTGAGCACTAGGTCGGATGGCTAGGCCAGCGGCTCCACTAGATTCTGGCGTATGGAACTTCACCGATTTGCGGTCATTAGTTTGACGAATCCGGCTCCTGAACGTGTCTTGATGCTTCGATACAGTTCAACGTTGGGCATTCAGGTCACCGTAGACGAGGTCCAGGGTGCTGAGGCCGCATACGAGGCGAGTGACTCTTCAGCGAGCGGTGGTCTCAAAGTTCAGTGGCCTGACGCCAGTGGTCAGCCAGCCCTTCTATTTGTTCAGAGTTGGGCATCGGGGCTGCCGCCGGAGTTTGACCCGTCCGGGCGAGTGATTGTGCCCGACGAAGATCGACGGCGTACTGAGGCGGCCATCGAGGAGTTCGCTGACGTGTTGGCGGTGGCCCACCAGTGTCGGCGAACAATTCGATCTCCGCAGACTTGTGTCGCGTTGGTGCCCGAATCGGCGGGTGAATTCGGCACTGCGACTGGTTTGTCGTACGAATTGGGCCCCCGGCAGTCGGGGGCACGCTTGCTCCCTGAACTCTGTGCGGACAAGGTGCCTGCCGCGATTGCGGGAAGGCCCGAGGGGCTTCGACTCCTTGCAAGTGCCCTCTCCGAGGAGGGTTCCGGGGGTCGCGCTCGGGAGTACTACCGCCTGATCGAAGCAGCATTCGGCGAAGGCATTGGCACGCTCAAGAAGCCGCTTCATGAGTTTTTGAAGACCACCCCGCACGCAATGAATTTCACTAAGAAGGAGACGGACCGCTGGGTCGCCATGCGTGGCGCGACAATGCACGGAGATAGATACATCGCGCCGAACGCAGCCATAGCGCCTTACTTGGATCGGCTTCAATGGGCCGCCTACGATCTGGTCCTGCACAAAGAGAATTGGGGAATGAAAGATTCCGACAGACGACCGGGAATTCCCATCCTGTCCGGGCCGACAGCCGATGGCTCCGTCGTGATCTTCTACCCAAGCGCAACGGTTCCGGTCGAGTTCATGGACCCATTCGGTGTCTACGTGATCGACCGACGTGTTCAAGCGAACCCAGGCGGGCCAGGTATCTTGACGAATCTGCCTCGAGTGCAACACCCAGAGGCCTAGCGTCGACTATGAGGCCACCCTTGAGCCCCGGCCTCCCTGCGGTGCACAAGGGGGTCGTCGGCGGGCGGGAAGCGCTCCTCCAGGAGCAAAGTCGATTCCGCCTGCCTAGATGAGTAGTTCCCAATACTGCGCGGCCGAATAGGGCTTCGGAACTGTTGGCTCACTTCTTGTAGCCGATCACGTCGCGCTCAACGGCTGTGATGGTTTCAGGCGGGATGCGGTCGATTGCGAGACGGTAGACAGTATCGAGCCGAGGGTTGTAGATCCCGATATGGGTCGGAGCCGGGCCACGAAGGTTGTTGGGCCACGCTCGGTTCTCGCGAATATAGCTATCGAGGTCCCAGATATCGAGCCAGTCTTCCTCCGACATCTTGTGGTCCCAGTTCCAGCTAGGTTTCCAGTCCCAGTCTGAGTGTCGTGCCATGAGCCAGTACATAAGTAGTTGCAGCGTGTGTGCGTTCGTGGGCGGATTCACCGACACCTTGAAGTCCCAAAGGGTGTCCCTCGTGACGAAGTCGCCATCGCCCGAGTCGACTGTGTCGGTGTACCCGGCACCCATCGTGAAGCTATCCACGAGAACTGGTCCGTACTGCCGGAAGAAATCAAGGGAGCGGTCCACCATCGTTGCAATATGCTGGATGGTGGTGGCGTCCGGCATCGTGTTTGCGTCCGGGTTGTATGCCTGGACGCCTGCGCGAAAGGCGACATCGAACGACGCAAGTTCCACAGCCGCCACAATCGCGGCGGGCGTCGGGGGTGTCGGAACATCAGGGTTGAAGTCGCGCGACTGGTCAATCAGTCGGCATAGGTCCGCCGTTCGCTCGGCATGGTTCGTGCCCAACTGCCTGTCCAACTTGCTCGCGCCAGCACATGAAATGTTGAATGCATACTGCGCCACTGGGATGTGCGGCAGGTTCTGGTGGTCAAGGGACCACCGGCTGAGATAGTCCACAGCCATTCCAACGAGCGACGCATGGATGTTCTCGGAGGTGTGGTCGACTAGCGCGGCGGCACCGTCTCTCGCCAGGTACCGGACCTCCATCGCCCTGGGATTGATGTAGCCCCCGCGCGGTTGTTTTACCTGCTTGATTCGCTGAGTCACGCTGACCATGTGACGCTCGCTCTCTATCGTCGGGTTGTTCCCTGACCTTCATGAGCCTATCCAGGGCGTCGGACACTGGCGGCCTCAGGCGCACGTGCCACTATTCGAGTTCGGGGGCAGGGACCAGGCGACCTGTTCGCGTCGCTTGTCAGTCCGACGATCTAGCGTGTAGCTATGTCGCCCGCGCTGCACTCTCCGAAGGAGATCTCAGCGTTCTTGGGTGATGGTGAGACGCGGCTCATCGCCGCCGCCTACTGCGACCCGGTGCGTTCCCGTGACTTGTACATCCTTGAGGACGGCACCGCGCGCGAGGTGCGGAACTGGGCGAGAACAAGTTTGCGTTGCCCGTTCCCGGATTGCCCCCAGCCTGAGTTCAAGACGGTGGCCAGAGCTCCTCGTCGCCGCGATGGGTTCAGTCACCTGGCCGGAGCACATAAACACGCCCCAGAGTCCATCAACCACCTCCAAGGCAAGGCGGTCGTTGCTGCCTGGTTGACAAGGCTCCTTGGTCCGGACGCCGTCAAGGTTGAGATGGCGACGGACACGCAGCGGCGTCGTGTCGCTGACGTGATGGCACTCCTTCCTTCCGGCCAGCGGATCGCATTCGAGGTCCAGTACGCCGCTCTTTCGGTGTATCAATGGACAGCGCGTCATGAGTCGTACCGCGACCAAGGCATTGTTGACGTGTGGTTATGGGGGCACACCCGACTCGGAACTCCCCACCATCGCCCTGATGGACGGGATGGTTCAGATGGAACAAGTTTCGCGCTCACGGACGTGCAGGTTGAGGTCCGCGAGGCTGGTCTGCCTCTCCTCTTTCTCAACCCGGAGCGTGGCGCGATTGCTGTTGCAGTCAACGAGTGGCAATCCGATTGGACGTTTGTGTTCGAGCGGGAGACGGAACTGGCCGTCAATGAAATCGGCGAATACGCCGTCGACGGCGGCGGTCTGGTGTCGGACTCGCTTCTCCGATTCATAGCGACCGAGAAACAGCGGCAGGCGCACCTCGAAGCGCAGGAGATCGAACGGGTCTCGCAACTGCGCCGTTTCAGGGTCTTTATGTATTCGCGGTTGGCCGCGATGGAAAGAGAGCGCAAGGCGCAGCAGGAAGCTCAGGACCTGGCGTTCGCCCTGCGGCAAGCTCGCAGAGCCGAGGCCAACGAACGGTTTCGCGTTGAGTCCGAGCGCCGTGCCGCAATGCCCGTTGAGGCCCGTCCGGCGACTGTTCGGGCGGGAGGCCCGTGGACGCACTGTCTCAAGTGCCGGACTTCATTGGGCGAGCCCTTGCGCAATGTCGGTTACCACGTCCTTTGTGCGCCTCGCGGAAACATGAACTGACCATCGTTGGGTTCCGTTCAGCCGAGGTCGAGTTACACCGACCTCCTGAGTCAAAGCCCTCGATCGTGATGAAATCCATGCGATTGCATCATGGTGTTGGTTGGTTATCGGCAAGCGCAAGGTCTCATGGGCGCGGAAACCGACGATGCTAACTTCCGCTACTTAAACGCCTCGGGAATGCTGTTTCCCACTGCCTGGACGCCCCTCACGTTGACTCCGTGGAGTTCGCCAGCTTCGGCGTCGTATCGGAAGACCGCCATCCCCACGCGATCCGCGAACGCGATACCTTCGATGGACAAGGTGCCGCTGGTAAAGAGCAGAGCGTGCTTTCCTTCCGCGGTTGCGACCCCAAAGATCTCACGGACCTGTGCAACGGGCACCGAGCCTTCAAGGTTCTTAACTTGGGCGACGAACTTCATGGAATCCACGTCGATACCGCCGTCACCGGCGTACTGCGTCACTTCAGCGTCAGCGACACCAAGGTGCCGCATCCACGCACACGCCAACGATTCAGCTCCACGATGCGATACACCGAATGGTTGGGCCTCAGGCGGTGGTGTCGGACGGGTGCGCAAGCGGTGAACGCGCGCGAGCTCTGCTTTGCGCTCCGTTTCAAGAATACGGTTGTTCTCCGCCGCCGACTTGGCCTTTCGGCGCGACGTCTCGGCGGCGCGCTCATTGGCAAGGGCCCGGGTGGTCACTTCCATGTGTTGCTGTAACAGTGGCTGCGCGTGCTTAACGTAGGTGGCCACAGCTGCCAGTTCGTATGACTCGCGATGTAGCCCTTCAGCACGAACCACAGAGCTTCTCGCGGCCCCAAGGTCAAACGTCCAGGCTCCACCGATCACTAGAGCCACCATCAAAGTCGTGGTGCCCAGTCCCGGGCCAACAAACGATGCCGCGATTCCTAACAACCCCACCAGCAATGCTGCAATACCAGTTCGGCGACGCTGGGACACCGCAGCGGACATCTTTGCAGACTTCCACTCGCCGAGGGCGGCTAAGGCGAAGGGCTTCGCCAGGTGGTGAAGGTGTGGGTTGTATTGGCTTGCGGAGATCCCTTCTTGCAACAGCGGTAGGTCGCGGCGTGCTGCTCGGCGAAGAGTATCCACGAGGTCCTGAGGCAAATCAACGGGCCCGGGTGGCCTGGACTGCATCGCGGTCACGGTGTGCACCCTCGTCGCGTAGCTGGCTTCAGTTGCTCTGCCGGTGGAGACGTGCGCCAGACAGTCAAAAACTTCGTCGAACCGTGAGACTCGAGGACAGGCCACGCATCTTGAATCGGAGCGATTCGCATGTCCGTTGGCGGGATGCTAGTCGGCGTCATCAAAGAAGTCCTCGTCTAGCTCTACGACGGTGAAGGTCTGTCGCTCCTGTACTCCGACGCCGTGCTCAACCATGAGCTCACCGAGTTCCTTGCCGTTGATCAGGACGATTCGTGGCTTGGCGGTGTTCGCAAACTCGCGAGCCCCTGACGAGAAGTCGCTCGTGGTCACGAAGATCCCTCCCGAAGCACCCACGTGGTGGAGAGCACCTAGGAAGCCTTGAACATCGGGGCGTCCGATGCTATTGCCCTGGGCGTAGCGCTTGGCTTGGATATAGATGCTGTCGATGCCGAGGCGGTCCTGGTTAATGACCCCATCGAAGCCGCCGTCGTGCACCCCGCCAGTGTGGTCCAGTTTGCCGCTTGTGCCGCCGTACCCCATGCGTTTGAACAACTGCAGGAGGATGCGTTCCAGGAAGTCGGGTTCGGCTTCCCGAATGCGTTGGACAAGTTCTGTTGCAACGTCCGCGTTGAGTTGCTCGGTCGCCTCAGAGGCCAGTTCCAAGGGCGACGCCGATTCGCTGTTTGCTGCCACTTGAGGGTCCACGTTGGCACGTGTGCTCGATCGTGCTTGGAACTCCCGGAACTCGTCGAATTCTGTCAGCTCAGCGATACCGAGACCGTCGGGGTAGCGGGTGACGAGATCTCGACCACGGTCGGATATTGCGAAGATGCCACGGCTGGGCTTCGACACGGCCCCTGCGTGGAACAGATAACTCATGGCCCAGTTGACACGGTTGTCGAGCCGATTCTGTCCACTGGGAATGCGTCCCGAGCGTTGCTCGTCGCTCAGGCTCAGGAGGTCACCCACAGCGTTCGTGATGCTCCGCGAACGCGTGGGGCTCTCGTGCATCAGCACCCTCAGCGCTGGCACAAAATACTCGTGGAACTTCGGGATGTCGCTCACGTCTCGTCCTTCGGAGATCGTCATCGGTGGTGTCGTTTCTACCCAAGTCCAAAGTAGCGGGCGAAGAACTCTCCAAGCCTTGCGATGACGCGTTGCTTCTTTTCGCCGTGACTGCGTGATGGTATCTAGACACCGTATCGGGGGCGGGGGACACAGGGTGCGAGGCGCTCTGGAAGGGGTCCACAGGGAAGTGCCTTGAATGCCCATGCTGTCCGACACAGCGACTAGGTTTGAGTCACACGCAAAGCTGGGGGCACTGACATGACGAACACACCTTCCGACTGGTATCCCGATCCGTCAGGACGGCACGAGAAGCGCTTCTGGGATGGCACCGCTTGGACTCACGATGTCGCGGATGAGGGTCGGGGCTCGTCTGATCCGCTGGCCACGCGCGGCAGGCAGAAGCCCGTCCTTGACGTCCATGGATCAGCCTTGCTAGTTGGCGGGCTACGTAAGTACTTGCTTTGGGGCCCCATCGTTGCCGGTGTCGGGATGGGTGTCTTCTATGCCGGAAGTTTCGCCGACGATCCTTCAGGCTGGTTCCTTCTCGGTGGCCTCACTGCAATTGTTGGGTGGATCGTGTCGGTGATCGGGATAGTGCAAATGATTGATGGAGTTTGGGAACTCGCTCCTCTCGTCGAGGCTGCCGCGCGCGTGTTCTTGGGGAGACAAGCGGACACGAGCGAGAGTTGGCTCACTCCACCGGAATCGTGAAGTCGCTCACCAGCCGAAGTTCGCGGATCCAACTCGCCTAGCGCCGAAGCGACCCCTCCCAGTAATAGGGTGCACAAAACTCCGGTCCGGCGCCCCAGCGATCGGCGGCATTAAGAGCTCTGGCGACGTAGCCTCCACGCTCCCGGCGTTGTCCTCGACGTGTTGCGCGATCAAACGCATCGGTGATGCTTGATCAGCGGATGCTCTAGCCGAAGTGTGAAGCGCCTCCGGGCCACTCGTAGCAGCCGTTCTTCCCTGTCCCGTATCGCACGGTGACGCTCCCGACGCCGGTCGCTTGGCCCACCGCACCGCTGAGCAAGTTGCAGGCGCTCTCGGCAAGCTCATACCCGGTCAGGTCCTCGGCAATGAGCGTCGCGACCGTCACGTCGCCACAGACGGCGGTCACAGACTGGACGCCATAGCGGGTGTTCAGGTCCTCGCCATAGACGCTCGACTCTTGCGTCAGCCATGACCTGAATGCCGTGTCGGCATCCGTGCACGACGCAACTTTGGCAGCGGGCTGCCTATGATCCTGCACCTGGCCGAAGATGAAGAGTCCCCCCGCTATCACTGTGAGCAACGCCATGGTGATGAGTTTTTTGGTCTCCGGGTCGACTCTTCTGCTGCGAGGGTTAGCCGCGTACATGGCCTGACGCTCAGCCCCCGAGCGCCCGCCGTGCAGAGTGCAGTAATACTCACCTTTCGTGACGAACCGTGTACAGCCATCACTTGCACAAGTTTTCCCCATACAGGCGAGCGTAGTGCGCAACCCCCACTCGGTAACCCGTGCGCCTCACACGGAGACTCTCAGGAGTATGGCCGCAGGCAGAGAACCCGCGCACCTGTCTACCATCGACTTGGGGCAGGGGTTGAGCCTGCCGCTCGCTGCGTCCTCGAAGCGCTGCAAGAACACGTCTTCAGGCGACATCGCCTCGTAGCCACAGAATGGCCGGATCGGCGACAATTCGGGGCCATGCCCTCGGAACGGCTTTTGAGATGGCGATGTCGTTGTCGGGCATGATGGGGGTGTGATCCTTACGACAACTGACTCCGTTGATGGCTATACCATCGTGCGTTACTTCCCGCCGGTTGTGGCGAACCTCGTGGCGGGCACCGGAGCTCTCGGTGACCTCGTGGCTAGCTTTTCAGATGTTTTCGGTGGAAGGTCGGAAACCTATCAGAGGTATTTCACGGACATGTATGCGGAGGCTGTGAAGGAACTCGAGCACAAAGCCAAGATTCTGGGTGCGAACTGCGTTGTCGGAGCGCGGTTCGACCTAGACCAAATCTCCGGCAAGGGTATGCAGATGTTCATGCTCAATGCCATAGCGACTCCCGTCGTGATCAAGACTCCGTCGGAGATTGCGGACGCAGCCGAAGCGAAGGCTCGTGAGACCGCCCAACTTGAGTTGGACAAGGCCGAACGCCGGGAGCGTTTTGCCAATGTCGAATCCGTGCTCGGCCTGCTGAGCGACCCGGAGATGGCTGAGCAGGCGCGAAGTCTGCGACGAACGTACGGTCGCGGGGTGGTCGCGTCTTATCTCCAGCAGAAGGCATCCGAGTTGGGGCTCGAAGGCATGGAGATTTCTGAGGACGACATACCCGAGACTTTCTAACCCTCGTCCGGCAAGGGTACTCCGCGTTTACTCCGCGCAATGAACGCACGACCTTCGCAAGCGTTGAAAGCGCGACGGCATCGTTGTACCTGATAAGAGGTCGATTGGACGCCCGGAAAGCCACCCATCGAAAACTGACCATCACGCTTGGCTCGCAATGAATAGGCCAAGGGTTCGATTCCCTTAGGCGGCTCCATCAGTGCAGGTAGGCCCCGGCATGAATACCGGGGCTTTTCTGTTCCGAGGCGCTGGTCGCGCGTTTACTTCGCGCTTTGATCGATGGGCGTGACGAGGCCCCCGAGGATGCTGGAAAAGTCAAGGCCAAGGTCCGGCGTTGCGACATAGTGCTTCGCAGTGGTCCTGGAAGAGGCGTGGCCGAGCACCGAGGGCCGTCGCCAACGGACGCACCATGGCAACCTCGCACATGAGGCAGGCACTACTTGGGCGGGCGATGGAACAAAGGGGTGGCGATCTTTCCGTTCGCGCTCCAGGTGTGCAGATGCCAACCCATATCGCAGATTTGGGCGAGCGCGAGTGACCATACTTGCGACCGCTGCGCGGCGAACACTCCCTTCGCGTCGCCAGTGATTCGCGGTGAGACAAACGCTGCCCCCGTGTCCCAGGCCTTCTGCGCCAGGAGTACCTCGAGACGGTCGTGATAAGAAAGCCTCACCTCGGCCTCAAGCACATCCTGTGCGAGTCGCAAGAACTGAGGTTCCTTCCGCCGCTCCTTGGCTTCGGCGGTGAGCTCTTGGATGCGAACCAGGGCATCTAAACGCTGTCTTTCGAGGTCGCGGAGTTCGTCGCCCCTCTGAACGAACTCCGCCAGATCATCCCTCTTGAGGAGCGCGTCATGCCATTGCCCGCGTAATTCCTTGAGCTCCTTCGCTGAGTCTTCGTAGAAGTGGCGCAGGGCGATGAGTTCGGCGGCGGCGTCCTCGTCGACAGCGTCAGGTATTAGTTCCCATTTGTCCATGTCCCGCAAGTCGCCCAGGTCGCGATCAAGGTCGCGTCGCAGTTCCACAAGGGCCGCTATCTTCGCGTCTTGAGGCTCTTGAGGCTTCTGACTTTTCTCCTTGAGTCGAAACGGCCACGGAACGGCGTCACGGCGCTTCTGAAGCCAGCGCTCATTCTTGTCCGAGCTGTCGAGGATGTCGTACACCCATTAAGGATATAGGGGTGGCCGCAAGGGCGCAGGGAACTCGCCTGCCGCGTGAGGCAAGGAGCGGGTCGCCTAGTGTTTGCTCCTCTGAACAAGTCAACGGTGTAGGCGAACCATCGCCCACTTACGAAGCGCCCGGCCCTCATGTTGCCAAACTGTGGGCTGCGGGCGACTGCGGAATCGGGGACATTTCGGGGACATGCCAACAGAAGCGGACGTGATCTGCCGTGTTCTCCCGTGAAGTGCGAAACAATCGACGCACCTGCTAAAGCCAGCAAAACGTGACTCAATGTGACCCATCGTGAAGTCCCGTGAACACCCCTGATCCAATCAAGGGATCGCAGGTTCAAATCCTGTCAGCCCGACGAAAACAAAGGGACCGCTGAGGCGGTCCCTTTGTCGTTGGTACTGGTCGTAGCGCCAGGATTTGGTAGGAAGGAGCCCCTGTGGGGCTCCGACGGCTCCCGCCGGCCCGACGCTTCTTTGACACTTAGCCTCCTTCGGGAGGGGCTTTGTGGTTTCTCGGGCGGGTAGTCGCTGTGGGGGCGGACGACGAGGGTGTCGCCTCCGGCGATAAGCGGTAGGACCCAATAGGGACTGCTGAACGTCAAGGCGCCACATCATCACCAACAGCGACCCCCTTGCCCTCACTACCTGACACAAACTCGAGCCTCACCACTTGCTGAGACTTGACCTCGTTGGCTCAAAACATCGTCAACAAAAGGCGAGGTGCCCCGACATGTCTGACACGGAGCACCTTCTTGGGTCCAGGTCATTTGTCACCTCACCGTTCAGGAGTCAGCGACTTCGGCCCCACCCATCGAGGTGGCGCCCTTGTGGTCATCCAGGCGGCCAAAGGTGGTGCCGAGCACCTGCTTCATCTTGTCAAGCGCCCCGCCGAGCGCCTCATCGACAGTCGCGGCGTGGTCGGTCACGAATTCTGGATTGCGGCCGGCCGGGCGCGCCTCAATCCCGCAGCGGATGTCGTCCCCGGTGCTACGGCCGGCGCTGCCATCGGAGAGGTGGACCTCGACGCGGGTCAGGCGAGAAGAGACGTATTCCAGCGTCGATGCGACGAGCGACTCGAGTTCTTCGATAGTGCTCTCGCCCAGCGGGATGTTCTTGTCGGTGTTGATGATGACCTGCATGACTGCCTCCAGGGCTACCGTGCGCTGCACCTCCATAAGGAGGTGCGGCGTGCTCAGACTGAGCATGTGGCGTGCCTACTGTCCACACTACGTCCGCAATCACTGCGCCCCGTCAGCGGCCCGTTGTGTGGCCGGTGCTGCCACATTGATACATGGTCCGGTCATCAACGACCGGTGCCTCGCTGGCTGTAGAGGGATCAACTCAGTCTCCACCTACACACCTGGACGCACGCAGCCTCACGACTCCTCCCACGCACCCTGGATCGGGATCTCCAGCTGCAGAATGTTCTGCGCCGCACGGTGGCCGGAGCACATGGCGGCGGTGACGGTCGCGGGATCCTCGGTCCAGGTCGCCTCGCCCGCGATGTGGAGGACGCCGCCAACGGGGGTCGCGAGCCGGTCATGGTCCGCGGTCGTGGACCCCACCGACATGTACGCGTACGCGCCCCTGGCAAAGGGATCGTCGAGCCAGTGGGTGATGTGCACTGAACTTGGGCGCTCCACGCGGTCGCCGTAGAGCCGCCGCAGTTGTGTCAGCACCGACTCTGTTATCCGCTCGTCGTCCCACTCCCGTATGGCCGTCGCCGCTGGTCCAGCGGCGAACGTCAGGAGCGTCGGGCTGCCGTGCATGAGGGTGAGGTCGTACCAGGAATGCCACCATCGGCCCTCTGGTCCCTGCTGCCGGATCGCGTAGACGTGGTGATCCCAGAACTTTGTGGGGAAACGCAGGACGATCTTTTCGAAGGTATTCATCCTGAGCCGACCAAGTGCGCGGGCGTTGGGTTCAGGCAGCGGCGGTTCGAACACCAAGCCGCCCGACTGAAGCACTCCCACCGGCACCGTGACGATGGCCGTCGCTGCGGTGAAGTCGCCCCGGTCGGTCATGACGGCGACGCCCTCGGGCGACCATCGCACGCGATCGACAACGTGCTCAAGGCGGACGTCCAGGCCCCGTGCGAGCCGCGTCGCTAGGTGGTCGTAGCCGTCAGGGAACACCACTTCGTCGCCGTCGATCGAGTCGTCATCGAGGCCGTGAGCGGCGAGGTCCTCTATCCACGCCCCGTATTGCTCCTCCGACCGGTGCTCCAGGAACTCACGGACGCGCTGCGCGCGATCGCGGTTCCAGCCTTGGCGGTCAAGCGCCGCTTCAGTGACGTCCCGATACGAGGCGCCAGGGTCCGATGCGGCGATAAGCTCGGCGAGCGTGGCGTCCGCCGTGTGGATGTCCTCCACGAAGGCCCGCGCGGCTGCGCCAGGCAGGCACTCACCGTCCGGCCCGTAGTACGCGATGGGCCGGCTGTCCGGCTGGTAGCTGCCGACGGTGAACTCCATAGTCCGCATCCCGAAGGCCGTGGCGGCAGCGGTGACGGGGGAGTCGGTGACCCCGTGAATCCAGGAGGCGCCGAGGTCGGTCGCTCGGCCATCGCTGCGGTCCGTCCAGACCCGGCCGCCAAGCCGATCGCGAGCCTCAAGCACCGCGACGCTGCGGCCGGACTGAGAGAGCAGGCGCGCAGCAGTCAAACCCGCTATGCCCGCCCCGACCACGATCGTGTCGAAATGGACCATCCCTGACCCTCCTCCACGCCGGCGCGCCACACGGCGCGCCTTGACGCTACCGAATACACCCAGGTTGCGCGATAGGGCGCGGCGATTTCCGGGGGCGTGTGAGGTGTCGTCGGACTAGTCGCTTGAGGCTCCGGGCGTGAGCGCACCATCACCTTCCGCGACGGCCACGATTCGGTTCACCATGCCGCTAAAAATGAGGCCGTGGAACGGCAACATGGATAGCCAATAGAGGCGCCCGGTCAACCCGCGCGGAAAGAACACGGCGCGCTGCCAATACTCGGAGCCGTTGTCGGTGGGATTGACCCCCAGCTCCAGCCACGCGCTTCCTGGGACGCGCATCTCGGCTCGCAGGCGCAAAAGCCGTTCGGGCTCGATGTGTTCGACGCGCCATACATCGATAGCGTCGCCCACCGTCAGCTGCGCCTGAGTACGACGGCCCCTGGCAGAGCCCACTCCGCCTGCGAGTCTGTCGATCAGGCCGCGCGTCGCCCACAGCACCGACGCCGAGTACCACCCCGTGGCGCCTCCGATCTGCGAGATGACCTTCCAGACCGCCGCGGCGTCGGCGGACGTGGCCTTTCTGCGCACATCCTTGAAGACGATTCGGCCAGCCCAATCGGGGTCGCTTGGCATCGGGTCACTGGGCGCACCCATGACGCGCGCGTCGACCCAACTGGTTTCAACCTGATCGATTTCGATGCGGCCTAGGGCCATCCTCAGTGAGTCGCTATATCCCAAGAGGCCCTCGGGAGGCGGCGGGATGACGGTATTGATCGCGTCGTCCTTCATCACACACGAGTGGAGCAGCGACTCCACGAGCGGCCGTGCAAGCCTCCTCGGCACCGGTGTGACCAGGCCGACCCAGTGTGAGGCGAGCCCAGGCGTGAGCACTGGTAGCGCCGTGATGCGCCGTCTGGGCAGTCCCGCCTCGGCCGCATAGCCGTTCATCATCTCGGAGTAGCGCATGACGTCCGGTCCGCCGATGTCGAACGCCCGGTTGGGGGCATCGTCCACCCGTGCGGCGGTCAGCAGGTAGTAGAGGACGTCGCGCACCGCGATGGGCTGGATGTAGTTACGCACCCATTTAGGCGCGGGCATGTAGGGCAGTACCTCGGTGAGGTGACGGATCATTTCGAACGAAGCGGATCCAGCACCTATCACCACTCCCGCCTGGAGAATGATGGTGGGGGTGGCCGATGCGAGCAGAATGTCACCGACCTCTTTGCGTGAGGCGAGGTGGGCGGAGAGTTCAACGCCGTCGGGGTGGAGTCCACTCAGGTAGATGACGCGTCCCACGCGGTGAGCGGCTGCGCTCTTCGCCACGTTGATGGCGATAGCGCGGTCGAGCCTCCCGTAGTCGTGTCCGCTCGTCATCGAATGCACCAGGAAAAAGACGATGTCAACATCGGCCATCGCCCGATTCATCGCGTCAGGATTGGCCGCGTCGCCCTCGACCACCTCGACATCGTCGGCCCAGGGAAGTGCTGCAATGCGCGCACCCGAACGCGTCAGGGTGCGAACCCGGTAGCCGCCGGCAAGCAGTCGCGGCACCAGACGTCCGCCGATATAGCCGGTCGCGCCCAGCACCAAAACGCGCGGAGCGGCGCCATCCTTCGAGCGCACGGCGCGGAGGGAGCGTTCGGAGCCCAACGGGCCGCTCGGGGAGGGCGGGACAGGCGAGGCATCGGGACTCTTACTCATGATCTGGCTCCAGTGTGGTGGCCGTGGCGCAACTTCGCGTGTGAAGAGAACGAGCCCGCGCGGGTGTTGTATTCCCTGGACGGGGCTCGGTGGTGGGGCGGCGATGCGCAATCAGGTTCGTTCGCGTTTCATGCGCCGGATCTTCGCCACGAGTTTCGCTGCGGTCGATCCGCGCTACGTTGCGAAGGCAGAGAAGAAGGGGTGCGGGCGGAATACCACTCGAGAGGCTTTTGAGGTCCTGACGGGCGTCCGCCGCTCGTGGTCGACCCGGCGGTGAGCATCACTCCCAAAAAATCTCTTACCAACCGATTCGTCCGCCTCGGACGCTAGAGCACGTCACCAGTCGAGCGGGGATGCCGCCAGCCGACGTGCATAGAAGTCACGAATCGCGGCGACGGTCGCGGACGGCAAGGGCTCCGCTGCTGCAGCGACGGAGTCGCGGAGCAAATCAAGAGTCCTTGCTCCGGGGATCACGGTGGAAACCCCATCATGAGCCAGCAGGAATCGCAGAGCACCGTGGGGCACCGAGACGCCACTTGGCAGTAGCGCGCGGAATTCGTCCACGAGGCCGGCGCGCAGGGCGATGTCTTCGCGAGACCACCGCGAGCGCACGCCGGTGAAGACCGCGTCTGCGGTGTATCGCCCGGAAAGCCAGCCTGACTCCAGGGGAACCTTCACAATCGCGCCGACGCCCTCGTCTCTGGCGCGTTCGAGCGAGGGCCATGTTTCCTGGAAGAGCGCGGACATCCGCACCTCAAGCGCCTGACTCTTGCTTGTCCGCAAAACCGTGTCCACGTCGACACCCCAGTCGACTGATGCCCCGTAGGCGCGGATGACCCCCTTGAGCTTCAGGCGCTCAAGCACCTCGTAGTGCTCACTCCGAGTGCCGTCGAGAATCTCGGGGGGTGGGCTGTGCAGCATCACCATGTCGAGGTAATCGGTACCCATGCGCTCGGCGCTGCGCAGGATCGACACTTCGATGCTGGCCGGCTCCCAGTCGGTGGTGCCGTCAGCTCGGTGTCCGAACTTCGTGCAAATCACCACGCTGTCCCGACGCCCACCACGCAGGGCAGCGCCGATATTCACTTCGCTGCGGCCGTCAGCGTAACCGGGTGCGGTGTCGATGAACGTCACGCCAGCGTCGAGCGCACCGTGGACGAGGCGAACAGCGTCGTCCACGTCTGGGCCCGCGGGCCACTGGGCGGACTTTCCCAACTGCCACGCACCCAGCCCGATCTCGCTCACTTCGATGCCGGTCGTGCCGAAGGCTCGCATCTTCACTGGAACTCCTCACCTCGATGCACCGCGCCGGAATTTCCCCGCGTGCGTTCCCGCTCATTCTCGACGTGCTCACTCTCCTTCGCAGCAGCGTCCCGCAAATCCGACTAGACCAACGACGCCTAGTTAGCCTCGCCTACGCGGAAGCGCTTCCAGATGTCGATCCCAGAGTCGACCGCGTGGGCGTCGATCGCCGCCAGGTCCGAATCGGTGAACGTGAGGTTGTCCAGCGCGCCGAGATTCTGCTCGAGTTGGGTCACGCTGCTCGCTCCGATGACCAAGGAAGTCATTCGTCCGTCGCGAAGCGCCCAGGCGAGTGCCATCTGCGCGAGCGACTGGCCCCTATCGGCAGCGATGTCATTCAGGGCGCGCACGTGCGTCATTGCGGCATCGGAGATCAGGTCGGGCGAAAGTGACCCACCCTCGGTGGCGCGGGATCCGGCCGGGATGCCGTTGAGGTAACGGTCGGTGAGCATTCCTTGGGCGAGCGGAGAGAAGGCGATGCACCCCGCTCCCACCTCTTCAAGAGCATCCAGCAGGCCGTCGTTCTCGGTCCAACGGTTGAGCATTGAGTACGAGGGCTGGTGGATCAGCAGCGGGGTCCCTAGCTCGGCGAGGATCTGCGCGGCGCGACGGGTGTCGGCGGCCGAGTAGGAGGAGATGCCCGCGTAGAGGGCACGTCCCGATCGCACGGCTGTGTCGAGCGCGCCCATCGTCTCCTCGAGTGGGGTGGTCGCGTCGTAGCGGTGGGAGTAGAAGATGTCGACGTAGTCAAGGCCCATGCGGGCGAGCGACTGGTCGAGCGACGACAGTAGGTACTTGCGTGAGCCGCCGCCACGACCGTACGGGCCCGGCCACATGTCGTAGCCGGCCTTGGTGGAGATGATGAGCTCATCGCGGTGCTGTCCGAAGTCCTCGCGCAGCACCCGGCCGACGTTGCGTTCTGCCGCGCCGTAGGGCGGGCCGTAGTTGTTGGCTAGGTCGAAGTGCGTGATGCCTCTATCGAATGCCGTGCGAAGAATCGCGCGCTGAGTCTCGAGCGGCCTGTCGTCCCCGAAGTTGTGCCATAGGCCAAGCGAGAGGGCGGGCAGGTCGAGACCCGAACGGCCCGTGCGGCGGTAGGTCATCGTGTCGTAGCGGTCTGCGGCGGGTAGGTAGGACACGAGTGCTCCTTTGGTGGTGCGATACGCGCCGCGGGTGTCGCGCGACGGACGTGGCTTCTCCCTGCATTGTGGCACTTGGGCGACTCGGAGGTCGCCCCGCGACCTGCCACGGGGAGCGCCGAGGCGAATCGACCTTGCCGATCGCGATGAGACAGGCCACACGGCGCGGCGCCAACTTCTGCATCATGACCGTGGGAGTCATACGCTTGTTGCAGAGGAGGTACGCGTCGTGGGACTCGCACGAGTCATGTCGAGGGCGGCCTGGGTGCTGCTGCTGGGGATGGCTGTTGCCGGATGCGGCGGGCCCTACGTGCACGCGGTGGATGACGGCGTGTACGGCGCGCTCGTCCCGACGCCTGAGCAGTGGGCTGACAAGAACTCGCCAGCGATACCTGGCGGCTTTGCCGCATTGAGTGCCGATGGCATCGAGCGTGTCGTAGTGAGCATCGACGGCGACACCGTCGCCTTCGAGGTGGACGGGCAGACGGCTGCGACCCGGACCGTGACGGAACGCCGCAACATCCAGGATGGTGAAGGGTCGGGGCCGTTCAAGGCCGAGACTCAGGCCCTCGCACTGGGGGCGGAGCCGCTCATGCTGGGATCTCTGGTGATCGCAGACCCGGTGATCTGGTCCTCGGGCGGTTACGACAGGACCGGGATGATTGCGATCAAGCCGTGGGACTCCGGCGAGCGGGGCCCGATCGTTCAGTGCACCGCTGCGGATGACCAGTGCCTGGAGCTGCCGGCCGGCGGAGCGCTCGTTGGGGACCCGATCGGTGACTACGCGGACATGAACGACCCCGCTACCGCGGAAAACCCTCTGAGCGGTATCCGGATCACGGCTACGGACATCGTCTACACGCTCGACACGGGGGAGGAGGTGCGCAGCAGTCGGGAGGGTGAGTCTCTCATCCGGGCATGCGCGCTCTGGGAGTCGGCGGTATGGCCAGTTCCAGCCGAGGTCGGCGTCGCCTTCGATGACCCAGTGCTCGTCGAGACCCACTGTCCCTTGCCCTCTGGGGAGGCGCCCACCCTCACCGTGATGGAGCGCGCCTCGCTGCCCATTCTGGCGCCGCTCGCGCCAAATTGGGGTGGGCAGTGGTGCCGGCCGGGGCCGGGCTGCCTGTGGTTTCTCGACGTGGAGGGCGGCACGGTCTGAGAGTGACCGTGGACGGGCGACGGAGGGACTTCCGTTTACCTTCCTACTTACCTGGCCGATGGGAAAGATGTGGAGACGACTGCGGACGGGCGCGACCTGCAGTATTGGGAGCGCCACTTCGGCATGGGTATCGCCATGTCGGTCTTGGCCGGTTTGATTGTCCTTGCGAGGACATATGTCAACAGTGATGAGCCCACTCAGACGGCCTCAGCTGCCTTGGCCATAGTCGTCCTCGCGTCGGTCCCTGTTCTCCTAGTCCTGCAACGCCGGATCATGGCGATGCGGCACCTGCGAGCCTTCTTCTATACCTGGGACTTTCTAGGCGTCGCGGCAGTCACGGCGTGGGCCACTCTCGACGGCGGGGGATCGAGCCCCTATTCGGCGTTCTACTACGTCCTCGTCGGGCATGCGGCACTTGCCTTTCCCCCGCGCGCGACGGTGTATTTGGGACTATCGGTAGTTCTGACGCGACTAGCGCTTGGACTGCAAGACGCCAGGGAACCCCTGGTGGATACAGTCCTAAGTGTTCTGGTGCTCGCGCTTCTCGCTACCGTGTCAACCTTCATGGCACGCGGCCAACAGGCCCTAGTGGGCCGCGCGCGGACCCTGACGCAACAGGCCGTCCGGCTTGCCGATGTGGATGGCCTCACGGGATGCCTCAACCACAGAGCATTTCATGCGAGGCTCGTCGAAGAGGTGGCCGATGCCACGCCGACTCACCCTCTGTGCGTTCTCGTGCTCGACGTCGATCGATTCAAATCGATCAATGATGGGTACGGGCACCTTGCAGGGGATGAGGTGTTGTGCCGACTTGGTGAACTCTTGCGCGCGAGCTTCCGCACACAAGACGTGGTCGGGCGAATCGGCGGGGATGAGTTTGCCGTCCTGCTTCCTGGCGCGAATCAATCAGTCGCAAACGAACTCGAACTCCGGTTGCTCGACGACCTCACCGCAGGGGCGCTCCCGCACGGCGCGACTGTGACGATTGGGTCTGCATGGACAGGCGTTGCCATAGATGCAAAGCGATTGCTGGAATCGGCCGACATCCACCTCTACGCCAAGCGCCGCCGTGACCGGGGTCCGCAGTTCTCAAGGCAGACCACCGCTTTGACCGACGGGACAGACTCGGGCCTTGCCTGACACGGGGTCGCCGGCCTCCGCCGCGGTGTCGGTCACTTTCGCGTTGCGCAAGGGAACTCGCTGAGCTATGGAGCTGTGGCAGGGACCGTGAGGACTGGCTCCGTTGAAGGGCGCGCGTACAGGTAGCCCTGCGCGCGACTCCAGCCCTGCCTGAGTAGAACGCGGTGTTGCTCCTCCGTCTCTACCCCTTCGGCTACGCCACTGAGGTGGAGGCCGTTGACAAGTCCGGCGAGGCCCGTGGAAAGCGCGCTCGCAGCATCGTCGACCTCACTCAAGCCCCATACGAAGCTGGCGTCGAGTTTGAGCCCCGTGACGGGCAGGTCGCGTAGGAGGGAGATGGACGAGAACCCTGTGCCAAAATCATCGACGTGGAGGCCGGCTCCCAGCTTCCGAAGTGCGACGAGTTCCTCGAGCGTCCCCGGCAGGAGCGACATGACGGCCGTCTCGGTGAGTTCGACGACGACGCGACTCGGGTCGACGCGGTGCCGGGCGAGTGTTTCGGCAAACGCCTTGAGCCAGTCGGCGCGGGCGAGCTGAACGGGTGACAAGTTGACACTGACCGGCCCCGGCAGATCCGATCTACTCGCGAGCAACTCGCATACCTGGTCGAGCACCCGCTGTCCGATGCCCACGATGAGACCCGAGTCCTCGGCAGTCGGAAGAAAATCAATAGGGGAGACCAGGCCGCGCGTGGGGTGTTGCCAGCGGACAAGAGCCTCATGCCCGACGACGCGACGGTCGGCCAGAGCGACGATCGGCTGATAGTGGACGACGAACTCCGCCGCGGACAGGCCCCGCCGGATTTCGTCCTCGATGGTCAGCCGTGCCAGAGCCTGGGCGTGCATACCACTGTCGAAGAGCTGCCACCGGGCTCGGCCCGCCGCCTTGGCGCGGAACAGTGCCGCGTCGGCATCGCGCAACAGACTCGTGCTCGTGGACCCGGGCACGTTGAGGGCGATGCCTATCGATACGGTCGGCACTATTCGGTGTCCAAGAACCGTCAAGTCCATTCCGACAGCGGACACGATCCGCTCCGCGACGAGTTCCGCCTGGAGCGAGTCGGTGACATCCGGAACGATGACGATGAACTCGTCGCCTCCAGAGCGGCCAACACGGTCCGTCGGTCGCAGGACCCCGGCGATTCGATCGGCGACCGCCACCAGCACCTCATCACCCGCCGCGTGCCCCAGGGAGTCGTTGACAATTTTGAAGTTGTCCAGGTCGATGAAGAGCACACCCACACGGGTGCCTGCGCGGGGTGTGACGCGCAGATCTACTTCAAGCATGTCTAGGATCCAGGCCCTGTTGCGCAACCCCGTCAGCGCATCGTGGAACGCCTGGTACGCGAGCGCCTCCAGTGCGTCATGCTCAGCTGTGGTGTCCGCGAACTGGATCAGGAGGTAGTCCTGCCGCCCGGCTGCACCCGCAATCCATCTCGCGGCACGCTTGACCCACAGCACCTGTCCGTCCGCATGGAAAAACCGGGCCTCCCTCATCTCGCTGTCCACATGGGGAGTTGTGCCCGCCGCGCGCTCGTGCTCGATGCCTTCCACATCGTCGGGGTGCATCACATCCTGTTCCGAGTGGGCCATAAGCCATGTCTCGCTGCGCCCGAGCAATCGGCATAGCGACTCGTTGACGAGGCGGAATGAGCCATCGATCTCGGTCATCGCCAGGCCGATTGGCGAGGCCAGAATCGCGGTGTGGAACAGGGCTTCCGACGAGGCCAGCGAAACTTCGGCCTCCTTCCGCTCGCTCACGTCAAACACATAGCCCAGCAGGCCTGCAATGCGCCCACGGTCGTTCCTCAAGGCTTGTCCCCGGACGTGTACCCACCCGCGGCTGGACTCAGGCCGGGCGATCTCGAGTTCGAGGTCGTAGGGGACACCCGTCCGAGAGGTCTCGGCCACTGCGGCGCGGAGCTTTTCCCAACTCTCCGTGCCATAGAGCCGCGCCTGCTCCGCGAAGTCGGGCGCTGATCTCGCAGGATCCACGGAGAACAGCTCGAACAACTCGTCCGACCACTCGACGTGGTCGGTTCCGAGATCCCACTTCCAACTGCCCAAGCGCGCCATCCGTTGCGTCGCTCGCAAGTCTTGCTCGCTACGCTCGAGCGCCTGACGCGCGTGCACCTGATCCGTAGTGTCTTCGAGCGTGCCCGTCATCCGCAGTGGCCGCCCTTCTGGCGACCACTCGACGATCCGACCCCGCTCACGGACCCACACCCATCTGCCATCCCGGTGCCGCATCCGTACTTCGAAGTCGACGCGGGAAGTCCGCCCTGAGGCGTGATCCTCTGTCGCTCGCGTGACTCGGTCCACATCATCCGGATGCGTCAGGTCGGTCCATGTGTCATGAGTCATCGGCTGCAACTCCGCCAGGGAGTACCCGAGGATGCCCGCCGATCTCTCGTCGCACACGCACAGCCCGGTGAGCAGATCCCGGTTCCACATGCCAAGTCCTGAGCCCTCCAAAACCAGTTCTAGACGCTCGGCTTGTGCCGCGAGAGCCTCTCGAGCCTCGACCTCTGATTGAACGTCCTGGAGGGCCTCCACGGCACCTATTACTCGGCCTTGACCGTCGTGGAGCGAGCGGGTCACCACGGACATCCACAGCCATCCACCGTTGGCAGTCGCGAAGCGCAACTCGATGCGGTCAGGCATGACACCGCCGCTGAGGACCGCAGCCTGAACGGGCGCCACTACGGCCAGATCATCGGGGTGGATCAACTTGCGATGGGGAAGGCCTATGAAGTCCTCACGTGACCAGCCAAGAACGTTGGTCACGGAAGGGGAAACCCACTCGGTCGCGCCATTCAAACCATGGGTGAAGACCACGTTGCCAGCGCCTTCCGCAAGCAAGTGGTACTGCCGATCGCGCTCCGCAAGCGCCGAGGCGGTGAAATCGACCGCGGTGACGATAACGTCATTTCCGTGAGGCGTGGCCCGCTGGGTGAAGGCTCCCTTGACCCCATGTTCATCGACCCACGGAACGTGGACGCTGACCAACTCTTGCGTCAGGATCGCGCGGACGTTTGTTTCGAAGATGCCGTTCTCCCGCGAGGAAGGGAAGAGCTCGAGCAGCCCCCGGCCCACCACGTCTTCGCGCTCCATGCCGTAGAGCCGCAGGGCGGCGTCGTTGATCAACGCGTACACCAACTCGACGATCGTGCCGGAGTCGTCTCGCACGGGAGTCATCAAGAAGGCGGGCAGCGGAGAATGGAGCAGTGCTTCGGGTATCTCGACCGCACTCGAGCAGTCGCTGCCGGATCGATCTTCGAGTCCGCTCATGCGTGGCACCTTCCCTCATAGGTCCGACGCGGAAATCCTCGACGTCTTGCCCGCCGAGGCCAGAATTTCGAACGCTGGCCGCCTGCGGGGGAGGTGCCGTGGATATAGTCCCTTCTCGCTATGAACATGTTACGCCTGGGGCTCATTGGCCTCGGGGCGAGAGACCTGGTGCTATGACGTGTCGTCCTTGTTTGATACCGAACTGGATTACCTCTTGGTGGGGGAGGTTGCGTCATCTTCGTGCTCAGACGACGTCTCGTCGCGACCCGTGCTGGCTCCCTTTCGATCGCGTGCCACGACCTTTCGCGCAGCCTTCGCACGATCTCGCCCCTGTTCCGCATTGCGGCGGACGGACTTTGTCACGCCGCCGTCGGTGTCGGTGCCTGACCCGACGCCGTCACGCTCCCGCTCGTCTTCGGCGTGTTCCCGTTCGTCCGCAACGGCGTCCCGCAGGTCTGCGACCTTCTCGCGTTCATCGGCGGCGGCGTCCCTGGCGTTTGCCTCCGCATCGCGCGTCGCGGCAGTGGCGTCCCTGGCGTTTGCCTCCGCATCGCGCGTCGCGGCAGTGAGGTCTCTGGAGTTGGCCTCGGCGTCCCTGGAATTCGCGTTTTTGTCGCGGCGGTCGTGAGAGCCACCGACTTTCAGGGACGCTGTGGTGGCGGGAGAACCTTCGGCGGGGCGCACTTCGGCGGGAACGTATGCGTCGAGCCACGCGGTGAACGACTCCATGTCGGCCGGTCGGCTCAACAGGTAACCCTGCGCGAAGTCACAACCCATTTCCCGCAACAGCGTAAGTTGCTTTGAAGTCTCTACGCCCTCGGCTATCGTTCGCAGGCCGAGGGCGTGAGCCAGTGCGATGGTCGACGCGACGATCGCGGTGTCTGCTGCGTTGACACCAAGGCCCGCCACAAAGCTCTGGTCTACCTTGAGGCGATCGATCGGAAGGTTTCTGAGGTACTGCAGCGACGAGTAGCCCGTACCGAAGTCGTCAAGGTCGAGGCCGACATCTAGCGCCTTGATGGCCGCGAGCGACGCGGCAATCGCTGTGAGATCGTGCAGAAGGACGGTCTCGGTGACCTCGATCACGATCGTTGACGGCGCACACTGTCCTTCAATCATCGCCTCACGCAGCGTGGTGATAAGGCTCGGGTCGCGCAGTTGGCTTGCGGAGACGTTGATGCTCATGGTCCGTGGCCCGCCCGAATGGCTGCCGAGGCGCAGTGCGTTGTGGCATGCGGTCCGCACCACCCAGTTGCCCAGTGGGACGATCTGCCCCGTGCGCTCCGCCGCGTCGATAAAGGCCGCCGGAGCGAGCAGGCCCACGCCGGGACGTTCCCACCTCACGAGAGCCTCGACGCCCACGATCTCGTTTGTCGCGAAGTCCATGATGGGCTGGTAATGCAGGAGGAGCTCTTCGTTCTCGATCGCGTCGTGAAGACCGCTCGCAAGAGTGAAGCTCGACGTGGCGCTCGACTCCATCGACTGGTCATAGTAAAGAGCGGTCGAGCCGCCCATTGCCTTCGCGGTCTGCAGCGCGTCATTTGCGGCGGCCAAGAGTTCGCCGCCCGCAACGAGTGTGGTGGTAGCCAGGCCGATGCTCAGGGTCAGCCACCCGCGATCCTCGCCCACCTGAAACGGGTGCTCAAGCGCTTCCGTCAACTCCGAAACACACCGATTGAGGCTGGCAACGGGATCGGCCGCGTCGACGATCCAGACGAAGGAGTCAGCTCTCCTATGGGCGAAGGCTCCCGGAATGTCGAGCGATCTCAGGAGCTCGCCAAACTTGACGAGGACGGCGTCGGCCGTATTCGGCCCGTTGGTGGCCGTCATCATGGCAAAGGCATCAATGTCGAATACCGCGATGCCGCGCGCCATGCCTGCGTCGATGGGTTCCGAGAGGCGTCCCTGAATCCACCCTGCTCCAGGCAAGCCCGTGGGGCCATCGAGATGAGGAGCGTGGGGTGCGGGTTTGCTTTGAGCATCCGGATAGTCTTCGGTGTCAGTACCGGTCGCGGATTCCGCCTGGCGCTGTCGGGTCAGTGCACGAAGGATGACCACCGCGCCAACGAGAATCTCGCTCACCCGTATGGGAGCGACCGTCAGGTCGAGCGGTGGCTCGGACTCGGGGTCCGACCCGGATTCCGTCGTCATACGCGGTACCAAGTGGCCTGCGATCAACTGCTGCCAGGCAGAATCGAAGGCTTCGCGGTGAGGTGTTCTGAGAAAGTCACGCAGGGGCGCTTGGACTGCCGGAGCCTCCGAGGTGAGGAGCATCGACTCGGCCGCAGCGTTCCATTCACGCATCAAACCATCCGCGTCGACGATGACGATGGCATCCGGGGAGAATTCAAGCAAAGCGCCAAACTGCTGATGGCGCTCGTCGCGCCCGAGAGGGTCGGCAGCGTCCTCGCGCGCCGCGATCGCAGTGCCGACCGGCCTGGGCTTACGACCGGCCGTTCCGCTGCTGTGTGAGCGCACCTTGCGTCGCGTCATAGACAGCCCCCGCCTGGGCATCGAGGGGGAAGTGGGGCCCTCTCTCCGTCGTGCCGTTGAGACCACTCTACGCATCGCGAGTGACCGAACGCCGGAAAGCGCCGGGAGTTTTTCTGCCTCAATTGCGTGAGCTAGAGATCGTTCCCGGCATACGACAGGTTGAAACTCTTGTTCGTCACGGGGAAGTCGGCGACGATCGTGTTGTTGAGGGCCACGGGCAACGCCGGCCACGTGAGGAACGACGGATCGACAACCGCGAGCCGCGTCAGCCGTCCGTCAGTCCCAATCTCTATGCGGTGTGCGATCGTTCCCCGCCACCCCTCGACCAGTCCCGACCCGGCCGCCATGTTGGCCCGCGCGGGGCGCTGAGGAATCTCCGCGACCAGGCGACCGCAACGCAGATCCGGGAGCAGGGCCCTCAGTAGCTCGACGCTTGTCTGCACCTCCTCGGCGCGTATTGAGAAGCGCGCGAGCACGTCACCCTCGGTTCGTATTGCGGGCCGCACATGCGCGGTCGCGGGGTGCGTCGGGTGGTCGCGACGTGCGTCGACGTCCAATCCGCTGGCCCTGCCGACATAGCCAAGGACCCCGATCTCGCGCGCATTCTCGGCACTCAGCACCGACGTGCCCGTGAAACGGTCCACCACGACGGACTGACGGAGGGCAAGTTCGACGATCACCGCGATATCGTCCGCAATGCGCGTGAGTTGCGCCTCGGTGGGCAGGGCCGTCAGGGCTGAACCGCCCAGCACGACGCCCCCGCGCATTAGTCGGTGACCTGTCATTTCGGCGCCCAGGCGCAAGAGGTCCTCGCGAACCCTCTGGGCGTGCACGTTGAGGATTCCGTATCCGACGTCCATGCAGAGCGCGCCAAGGTCCGCCACATGGTTGTACAGCCGCTCGATCTCGAGCAAGGCTGCGCGAGCGGCGCGTGCGGGCTCTGGCACGTTGACGCCAAGGGCGTCCTCGACGGCGCAGCAGAACGCGGTGGTGTGGCCTACTGTCGTGTCCCCGCTGATGCGTTCGGCCAGCGGCAGTGCCTCGGCCGGGGTGCGCCCCTCCGCGAGCTTGGTCAGGCCCTTGTGGGTGAACCACAGCCGAGCCTTGAGCTTGAGGATGGATTCGCCGACCACGGAAAACCGGAAGTGTCCTGGCCCGATCATGCCCGCGTGCACAGGCCCCACGGGGATCTCGTAGACCCCTGGGCCCTCGACCCGCAGGAAGGGGTAGGCACCCTCGGTCGGCCCGAAGGGCGGGGGAGTACCCGCGTCGGACCGCATGGGATACCAGCCCGTCGGCCAGTGCTTGTGACGAACCATGCGGCGTGGCAACGGGTGGTCGATCGGCACGATGCCGTAGAGGTCGCGCATGACGCGCTCGAACCGTCCAGCCGGGAACGACACGCTCGCGAGGCTCGGGACCTTTGGGGCGTCCAGACTCGTGCGGAGAGTGAGTTCGACACGTCGGTCGTCGGAGCCGGTGAGCAGGTAGACCACCCGGAAGGCGTCGGGGTCCTCGTGTGCGGCCACCAAGGCCAGGCGCAGTCCGTCGTCAAGCAACTCCTGCACCTGTCCGCCAAGTTCGGTTGCGGTGACGTCCCGCCTGTCGACGGCGCTCATCGGGTACCCACGATCGCGGCCGCGGATTCGAGTAGTCCATCCAGTGGTGCCACCACGCCGATGAGGGCGAGTGCGACCAGTCCCAGTACCAACGGAACGGTCGACGATGAAGGGCGGGCTGCGACGCCACTGACGCCGTCGCCTTCCAGAGCGTTGTCCGAGGCTCCAAAGAGCATCCCTGCCACCGGCCGCGCGATCGCGACGAAGACCACGAGTAGCAGGACGAGGGCGACGCCGACCACCCAAGAGAGCCCTGCGCCCGCGGTGGCCCGTGCGAGGGCGAGCTCGCTGCCGAAGAGTGAGAAGGGCGGAAGTCCGAGCAGCGCCGCGATGCCGAGGGCAAAGACGCCGGCGAGCATCGGCCGACGCACAAGGAGGCCCTTCACGCCGTCCATGCGAGTGGTGCCCGTGAGCTCCAAGACCTGGCCGGACGCGCAAAACAGCACGGCCTTCGCCAATCCGTGCCCCATCACATGCAGCAGCAGGGCCGCGATCGCGAGCGGCGTGCCGACCGCCATTCCGATTGCCACGAGTCCCATGTGCTCCATGCTCGAATAGGCCAGCAGGCGCTTATAGTCGCGCTGTGCGATCATCATCGACGCCGCGAACATGACGGACCCGATCCCTACTACGAGCAGCAGCGTCCTGACGAATGCTGGGTCGAGGGCCGAGACGGCGATGACCCTGTACCGCAGCAGTGCGTACCCAGCGACGGAAAGCAGCACGCCCGACATGAGGGCGGACACGGGGGCGGGCGCCTGGCTATGCGCGTCGGGAAGCCAACTATGAAGGGGTATCAGGCCCACCTTGGTGCCGAAACCGAGTACCAACAGCACGACGGCGATGCGCATCACGCCAGGGTCTAGCCGATCCGCCTGTGCGACGAGCGAGGTCCAATCCAGCGTTCCCTCGGTCCCGTCTGCGCCGCCCGCGTGCTGGGACGCGTAATACACGAGCACCGTGCCGAGGTACGCGAGCGCGATCCCTACCGAGCAGATGATCACGTACTTCCATGTCGCCTCGACGGCGCGACGTCCGCCGTGGTGGCCCACCAGGAACGCAGTCACGATCGTGGTCGCCTCGATTCCAGCCCACATCACGCCGAGGTTGGCGGCGAGCACCGTGCCCGCCATGGTGGAGATGAAGAGCGGCACGAGGATGGCGTATCGGCGCGCTCCGCGGGCCGTGGTGGTCTGCGTTGTGAGCTCGCCATCGATGTACCCGACGCTGGCCCACGTGGCGATGACCGAGACGCTGCCGATCACCAGCAGCATGACGGCGGTCAGCGCGTCGGCCCGGAGCAGGCTGCCTACAGCGAGAGTGGAGCCGTCCACGGTGGCCATGGCCCCCACGATGCCGGCGACCAACACCGTCGCGGAGGCCACGACCGCGCCCCATGCAACCCAGCGGCGCCACCCGAGCACTGCCGCGAACGCTGCAGCGAGTGCGGGCACCACCACGGGGATGAGCAGCACCACCGCAGCCGTCAGTCCTCGATCTGGTAGTGCGCCGTCGGGCAGAGGCCCGTTCGCGATCAGCATTTCCATCACAGTTCCTGTGGTCATCAGTCGCGCAACCCGCTGAGTCCGTCAAGGTCGGTGCTTCCAAAGGCCATGCGCATGCGGGCCGCGACGATCTGCAGCACGAGCACCACGAGAAGGACGTCGAGAGAGACTCCCAGCTCGACCACGAGGGGAACGCCCGACGTGGCGAGGAAGGCTGTCGTCGTGATGCCGTTGTCGAGAAGGAGGAAGCCAATTACTTGCGAAAGTGCGCGGCGGCGGGTCACCAGCATGAAGAACCCCAACAGCACCACGGCGATGCCCACGGGCAGTGCGCGGGTAGCCGCCGAAGGTGCGAGGGCGACGAGTGGCCCGCTCAACACGTAGGCCAGCAATGTCAGCGCGGCGGCGGCGAGCAAAGACGACGTGACGTTGACGATCGGTGCGGTCTCGCGCACTTCGCCGCTGTCAGCGAGCACTCGACGCAAGATGGTGGGAAGGACTATTGCCTTGAGGACCAACACCCCGAGAGCGGCGAGGTACAACTCTGTGCTGTGCTCGTTGATGCCAAGCAGCAGCGCCAGTCCCGCGATCAGCACGCCCTGAACCGCGAGAAGACGGATGATCGCGGCAAGGTCGCGGCGCCAAAGCGTCAGGACGGCGGTGAGCAGGATGGCTCCACTGAGCACGTCGAGCAGCTGGGTGGACACGGCGGCGCTCATGCGAGGAAGTACGAGGCAGCAACGGCGAGCAGGGCGAAGAGCAGTGATCCGGCGAGCAGCTCGGGCACGCGGAACAGGCGGAGCTTGGCCATAAACACCTCGAAGATGGCGAGTGCGACCCCCACGAGGGCGACCTTGACTATCAGCATGACGATGCCGAACAGCAGGGCGAGAGGGGCGAGAGTCGTCGCAACTCCCCACGGGGCGAACAGGTTGACGCCGAGCCCAAGCAACAGGGCGAGGCGCATCGACGCGGCCAACTCGATCATCGCAAGGTCCCTACCCGAATACTCGAGCACCATCGCCTCGTGGACCATGGTCAGTTCGAGGTGCGTCGACGGGTTGTCGACGGGAAGGCGGCCCGCCTCGGCAATGATGACGACCGCAAACGCGACCGCCGCGAGCAGGCTCGCGGGTGAGAGCACCTGGGCGGGTGACGCGAGAGTGCCAGCGACGATGTCGGTGAGGTCGGAAGATCCCACCCGCACCGACAGCGCGAAGATTGCGAGCAGGATGGTCGGCTCGACGAGCGCGACGATGGTTACCTCGCGGCTGGCACCGATGCCCCCGAAGGCCGTGCCGGTGTCTAATCCGGCGAGAGCGAGGGCGACCGTGCCGAGCAGGAGGATGGCCACCACGGCGAACAGGTCGCTCACACCACCCACCGCTGCAACGGTCGACACGAACGGAATGACGGCGGCGAGGAAGATCGCCGAGGCCATCATGATGAGGGGCGCGGCGACGAACACCACGCTCGTGCCCTCGGGCCGCGTCGCCTCCTTGTGGAAGAGCTTGCGCAGGTCACGCACGGGTTGGCCAACGCCAGCCCCGGCGCGGCCCTCGATGCGGGCACGCACCTGACGCATCAGGCCGGTGAGATAGGGCGCTCCCACCACGACGACGGCCACTTGGATCCCGGCGGCGGCGACGGCGACGACGGTGTCGGCCGCGCTCATGAGGCCACCGCCACAACCACGAGGGCAATGAGAAGCCCGATGAAGCCGTAAGAGAGGTAGCGGTGCACCCGCCCGTTTGCCAGGCGCCGTGACCACAGACCCCAAGCCTCGACGGTCGCGAAAAGGGGTGGATAGAGAGCTGCCTCTAGGCGGTCGGGAACCCGTTGGCGGAACGTCACGGACTCGATGAGATACGAGGACTCCGCGTAGGGAGTGACGTCGATATCGTGCTCGGGCTGCAGAACGTCGTCGAAGACGCGGGTGAGTGGCTCGGCGAAGGACGTCGCGGTGAGTTCCTGGCGCGAGTTGCGATCCGGGCCACCGTTGGCCCAGACGCCCACGACGCGGCGCGGCTCATTACCCCCAAGACGGCGGACGATGACGGCCACCAAGAGTGCGGAGAGCGACAGGCCCACGGCAATAAGCACGGGAGACATCGATCCTTGAATCCCTGCGAGGCGCAACGTCATGGCGCTGTCTTCCAGCGGAGCAGTGTTGCGCACGGCCGGGAGAACGTTCAGCACCCGGTCGAGCGACCCGCCCACGACCGCAGGCGCGACGGCGAGCACAGCGCACGATGCCGCGGCGATGCCCATACCGGCGCGCATCGGCATCGGACTTTCGATTGCGGTGGCGGCGGCCGTTGACCGTGGCTGGGCGAGGAACCCGACGCCGAAGGCTTTGACGAAGGTCGCGACACCGAGTCCTGCCGTGAGGGCGACGACGCCGACCGCGACGGGGATACTCACCGCGACGACGGGTGACGTGGAGACGCCTTCGGAGACCGAATGAATGAGGCCCTGCAGGAGTACCCACTCGGACACGAACCCATTGCCAGGAGGAAGCGCGGCGGCGCCGAGCGCTCCGACCCCGAAGAGTGCCGTCGTGAGGGGCATGCGGCGCACGAGGCCCCCAAGCGCGTCGAGGTCGCGCAACCCCGTCGCTCGCAGTACGGACCCCGCCCCGAGAAAGAGCACGGTCTTGAAGGCGGCATGGTTGAGGGCGTGCAGCAATGCGGCGGCCATGAGCACGCCGGCCAGCGCGCGGTTCCCGTCGGCGGCGAAGACTCCGGCCGCTCCGATGCCGATTGCCATCAGCCCGACGTTCTCCGTCGTCGAGTACGCGAGAAGTCGCTTGAGGTCTGTTGCCACGCTGGCCTGGAGCACTCCGAACAGTGCCGAAACCGCGCCGAGCGCGAGTACCAGAAGGCCCCACCACCTGGGCCCGCCGCTGAGAAGGTCGAAGCCCACCCGGATCAGGCCATAGATGCCGAGTGCGACCATGGCGGCCGACATAAGGGCGGACACATGGCTGGGTGCCTCGGGGTGGGCGCGCGGCAGCCAGACGTGCAGGGGGACGAGTCCCGCCTTGGCTCCGAAACCGATAAGGACCAGGACGAACACGGTGGAGCGCGCAGCGGGTGACAGGTGGCTCGCGCCCGCGCGCAGCGCCTCAAACGTCTCTCCACCCGCACCAGCCGAGAAGATGACGAGGCCGGTCATGATCGCGACCAGCCCGGCGTGCGTCATGGCCGCGTACCAGAGCCCCGCGTCCCGCACGGAGGGGCGGAGCCGGTGTTCGGTGAGCACCAGCACGAGCGATGTCAGGGCCATGAGTTCCCACACCACGAGCAGTGTGGTGACGCTGCCAGCCGCGGGGACAAAGAGCATTGAGGCAACAAAGAGAGGGACGGTCGCTTGCGTCGTCCGTGAGCCTGCCGGGTTCTCGTGGTGTGCGGCCTCCGTCGTGTATCCGATGCCGTAGATGCCTGCAGCTATTGCCACTGCGCCGACGAGAAGCAGGAACACGCCGGAAAGCGCATCGACGCTGAGGCGGGCCTCGCCGAGGGGCAGGAGTCCCGGCGCGATCCGCGTCCACGCTTCCCCCATTGAGCCGGCCTCGCTCGAGCCCGCACCGCTCAAGCCTCCGACGCCTGCGAGGACTCCTCCGACACCAATACCGGCTGTGACGAGACCGCTCACGCGAGGTCGGATGTGCTGGGGGACGAGGGTGATGGCAAGGGCGCCAAGTAGCGCACCCGCGGCGACAAGCGTGAGGCCCGTTTCGATCAGTGTCATCGGCCGGTGAGTCCTCGGAGAGCGGCAACGATCGCCTCGGGCGAAGGCGGGCAGCCTGGCACCTCGATATCGACGGGAATGATGTCAGATACCGGGCCCTCAACACCATAGGCGCCCGCGAAGACGCCGCAGTTGCGGGCGCAATCGCCAAGGGCGATCACGCGCTTGGGCGCGGGGGTGGCCTCATACGTGATGCGGAGGGGATCTGCCATGTTTCGCGTGACGGGGCCGGTGATTAGCAGCGCATCGGCGTGCCTGGGGGAGGGGACGAGCCTCGCGCCGTAACGCTCCGCGTCGTACACAGGTCCGAACGCCGCAGCGATTTCGATTTCGCATCCGTTGCAAGAGCCCGCGTCCACGTGTCGGATCTGTAGCGAGCCAGACCACGGCAACGGCGTTGTGGTCGCGTCGTCCTGGGAGGGCGCGGCGGGCCTTGCGGGCGCGGGCACGGCGATCCGGCCTACGCGCAGCATGGTCCTGAGGAGTCTGAGCATTGCCCTTCTAGCCGTTCCGCTGATCCGGGTTTGGGGTCGAAGCGTCGCCTGTGGCGTCGATCTCGGTTTCGTCCTCGGCGCGCAGGTTGCTGAGCATCTCCACTTGGAGAGACAGCAGGTCCCCGCTCAGCTGCCGGCCGACCGCGAGCAAGTCAGCGACCTTGGGTGAGGTCACTGAGTAGTAGACGGCCGAGGCTTCGCGCCGAGTCGACACCAGGCCGGTACCACGGAGCACCGCCAACTGTTGGGACAGCGCCGAGGCGCCGACGCTGAGCTCGACAAGCATTTCGCCCACGGAGTGTTCACGCTCGCAGAGCAACTCAAGCACTCGGATGCGTACGGGGTTCCCCATTGCTTTGAAGAGGTCCGCCTTGACCTGTTGGAGGGGTGCGGTCATGACGTCGCCATCGCATTCGCTCGTGAAGTCATAACACGGATGCTATCACCGTGTGAGCATCTCCTAATTTCACAAAGTCCTAAAGTCGCACGCAGAATTGGCTTCTGGCGCCCTTTCTCAATGTGTAGTGGCGATTGCGCCCTCGCGCTGTTCGCCTTCACGACCTCTGTGCAGCGAGTCGTCCGCAAGTCGCAAGGTCCAGTGGAGTGAGTCACATTTACCCCAAAATGTGACGTGTGCACGCTTACGCTGTTTGGCATGATCACAATTCGGAGACGGTTCTTTGGTGCCCTGCTCGTGGCGGCGTTGGTGTCTGGCGCCCTCGCGGCCCCTGCAGTGGGAACCGAAAACGAGACCAATGCCGGCTTTGAGACTGTGCTCCGCGGCACGAATGACTTTCGTTCATCCAACGGACTCGATCGACTGGTACACGACCCGAGGCTGTCAGCAGTCGCACAGGCGTGGGCAGAGAAGATGGCGGCCGACTTCGCCGCCGACCCAAATTCGGACCGCAACGCGGCGTTGCGGAAGGCCTTCCGACACAATCCCAATACTGCCTCGCAGATTCCCGCTGGCGCCGAGTCGGTCGGCGAGAACATCGCGGTGAATGGCGGTGCGTCCGAGCCTTACAAGAAGCTCCTCACACAGTGGGTGAACAGCCTGCCGCACAAAGAGAACATGCTGCGCACACGGTGGACGCACTTAGGCATCGGTACGTACCAGGACTCCTTCGGACTCACGTGGGGCGTACAGGTCTTCGCCGACTACGGGTCGCCGGAAGCCATCCCGAATCCAGGCGACGTGGTTGTTGACCTCGACAGCATCTCGTATTCGGGAACGGTCGCGTGTGTGGCTCTCGTGAACGAGCCCTCAAAATCCGAATTCTTCCGCCAGTGCGGCACCCGGCCCGGCAACGTGTACACCTTCTCCGACGTGCCGGCGGGCTCGTACAGCATTCGCTTGCTTAACTCGGGTGGGGGAGTGCTCTACTCGGGGTCGCCCACCGGTGTGGGCACCGTTGCCACATCCGGTGGCGGCACGACCACGGCGCAGGCTTGGTCGAGCGTCCGCTTGGCCGGTGCCGGTAGATATGGCACGGCAGTTGCGGTCAGCCAGGCGGCATTCCCTAAGCCGGTTGACACGGTATTCGTCGTCACGGGTGAGAACTTCCCCGACGCGCTCGCGGCAGGTCCCGCCGCCGCGAAGCTGGGTGGGCCGTTGCTTTTGGTGCAGCACGACGGAGTGCCCGACCTCGTGGTCGCGGAGCTGAAGCGCTTGTCCCCACGAGAGATCGTGGTGTTGGGGGGACCCGGCGTCATCAACTCGGCGACGTTGACGAAGCTGGGCACCTTGGCTGGGTCGGGCGGCGCAACGCGGGTTTACGGTGACAGCAGGTACTCCACCGCTGCGAATATCGCTACACGTTTCTTCGCCGCAGGATCCACCGACACGGTCTTCTTGGCTACGGGCCTCAACTACCCCGATGCCCTCTCCGGAGGCCCCGTGAGCGGAATTCTCGGTGCCCCACTGCTGCTCTCGACCACCAACACCGTTCCCCCCGAGACCTTGAGCGCCATCAAGAAGCTCGGGGCAACCAAGGTGGTCCTGCTCGGAGGAACCGGTGTCCTCTCGAACTCGCTTGAGTCGCAGATCAGGAACGCGGTCGGATCGGTCACCGTAACCCGGTACTCCGGATCGTCTCGTTACAGCACGAGCGCAGCCATCGTCGCGAACTCTTTCAAGCCAGCGACGACGTCAATCGCCTACGTGACGGTCGGCAACAACTTTCCCGACGCTCTTGCGGGTAGCGCAGCGGCGGCCGCGCAAGGGGCACCGATCCTCCTCAGCGAGAAGACGTGCATGCCGTCGGCCACGTACCAGGCCCTCAAGAACCTCGGCGTCACCAAGGTCGTGCTGCTGGGAGGCTCCGGGGTTATCGATTCTGCTGCTCCTACCAAGAAGTGCGCTTACTGACCGTCGGTGCCTGAGCGGCATCTGAAGGCCTCGCCTTGAGGCCCTGGCCCGTCTGAGCGTCCCACGGGAACGCTGCTCTGCCGAACGATGGAACCTCCGACGGGTGACCCCACATCGGTGGCGATGACGGGGCACTTGGCCTGAAGCAGACAGAACACCCGCGGCCCCGCCTCGCTGAGCGTCTCGAAGTTTGCTTGACCCTTCGCAACGATCAGCGGGGCGCTGTCGAAGGACGCCCGAAACTGGTTTGAGCACAGGCCGAGGATGGTGCCGGGAGCCGCGGATCCGTTGTCGACGATCGTGGCACACGAGTCGAGACCGGCGGCAAGGGCGTCCTCGACCGTGGCATCGTTCAACACAGGGCCACCCTTGACCGCGTAGATCACCGGTGGGCCCAGCTGTTCGATGAGCACCCTGTCGAAGACGGTCTCACCCGCGTTGTCCGCAAGGTAGAGCACGTGGTCGGCGGCCGCGAGCGCCTCGCGCAAGCCGTCTAGATCATCGATAGCGAGCGCCTGATCCATGACCCGCTCGACCGTCGCCCAGAGATCCGGAATCTGGTCGCTCACGCCAAAATCGACGATGTTGCCTGCGATGCTCAGTCGTACCGCCGTGTCGAGGGGGTCATCGCTCTGGGCCACCAAGGACTTCAATCGTGGGTAGAGCGCAAGGGCGAACCGAGTGCTTTCCGCCTTGGCCTCGCGGTATGGGTCGCGTTGGCCCAATTGGTCACGCACGATTTTGTGTACCGCGAAGGCAATTTCGGGCGGAGTGGTGCCTTCCGGGAGTCGCTCGAGGAGAGCCAGCGTCTCGATCATCACCGCTTGCTGCGCGGGTTCCTCGTCGGTCACCATGCGGGCGGCGCTGAGCGACTGCCGCAACACACATGGATAGCAATCAAGGTATGTCCGCATGTGATTGATAGTGCTCTCGGTATAGGCGAGACGCCGAGTCGAAGGTCCCTGGCGACGACAACGCGAGCCTATGGCCTGGCGTCTTCAGGCCCACTTCGACGCGACTCCCGATCGTCGTGCGGTTGCCTGCCGACCGATCCCGTGGCACTATAGCGATATATCGTTCACTATCGTTCGCGACTCATCTGTAGGAGGTCATCATGGGTACTTCTCACCGTTCCAGCGCTACAGCAGGATTCGGCCCAGGCGAGGCGGCCGACGCCATGTGGCAGGCCATGGACCAGTTGCGCGCGGGCTTCGACAAGCGTGTCGGGACTCGCATGGGCAGGGGAGACGTGCGTGCCGCGGTACTCGCGCTCCTGCATGAGCAGCCCATGCACGGCTACCAGATCATCCGCGAGATCGAGGAGCGCACGGCAGGCAAGTGGAAGCCGAGTGCGGGCTCCGTTTACCCCACGCTGCAGTTGCTCGCCGACGAGGGTGTCGTCACCGCCGAGATGTCGAGCGATCGCAAGATCTACTCCCTGGCCGATGCCGGCCAAGAGGAGGCGGCGGAGGCTGCCTCATCCGCGCCATGGGCCACCGAAGCCTCGAGCGATGGAGGTCACTTCAGCGCTCTGCCGAAGGCGGGCATTGAGTTGGCGCAGGCCGTCACCCAGGTGGTTCGTACAGGTTCCCGCGCCCAGCAGGAGCAGGCCGTCGAGGCCCTAGATGCGGCGCGTCGTAAGATCTATTCGATCCTTGCGCAGGACTGACGCGCTTGCCGTCTGACCGCCGGGATCGAGGAGGTTCGATGCCCGACGTCGTTTCTGGCCGCGCACGTTATCGGCGCATACTCCGCTTTGCCGTCTGGCATTTGGGGACGACGTGGTGGTACGAGATTCTTTTGCCTGCCATCGGCCTACGGCGGGTCGCCGAGCGCACTCGGCCAGCCCGCATGCTGCGCTTCGCGCGAAAGTTCCGCGTACTGGCGGTGGACTTGGGTGGGCTCATGATCAAGCTTGGCCAATTCATGTCCTCGCGCCTTGACGTCCTGCCCCCAGAGATCACCAAGGAACTCGAAGACCTTCAGGATGAGGTGCCTCCCGTGCCTTTTGAGGCCATTCGGGAGCTGGCCGAACAGGAGCTGGGAGTCCCGCTCGAGCGGGTCTTTGCGCACGTCGACGAGAAGCCCGTGGCGGCAGCCTCTTTGGGGCAGGCGTATCGCGCTCAACTGGCGCCCCTGGATGCAAAGGTGGCCGGTTTCGACGGGGTCGTCATCAAAGTGCAACGCCCGGGCATCGGTGCGATCGTCGACATCGATCTCGCGGCACTGCGCAAGGTGGGCGGATGGCTCAGCCACGTGAGGCTGGTCAACCGTCGCGTCGACATGCCCGCGCTCGTCGAGGAGTTCGCGCAGACGAGTCTTGAGGAGATCGACTACGTCCACGAGGCGCAGAACGCCGAACGCTTCGCCACCAACTTTGCCGGCAATCCGGGCGTGCGTGTCCCCACCGTCGTGTGGGAACGCGCAACCCGCAGGGTACTGACGCTCGAGGACGTCACCGCCATCAAGATCACAGATACGACCGCGCTGCGCGCCGCAGGCATTGACCCCTCAGAGGTGGCGCACGCCTTCGCCGCGTTGATGTTCGACCAACTGTTCATCCACGGCTTTGTGCACGCTGATCCGCATCCAGGCAACCTGTTTGTGACGCCACGCGTGGGGGACGCGGGGGAGTCGCCATGGACCCTGACCTTCATCGACTTCGGCATGATGACCGAGGTCCCCACCGTGTTGCGGGGGACGCTGCGCAAACTGATCATCGCCGCTGCGGCCCGCGATGGCAGGGGCATGGTCTCCGCAATGAGCGAGGCGGGTGTGCTGCTGCCCAATGCCGACACCACCGAGCTCGAGGGCGTCATGACGCAGGTGTTTGCGCGATTCGGTGGAATGGGATTCGCCGAGCTTCGCGAACTGGACCCCAGGGAATTCCGGGACTTCGCGATGCAATTCAGCGACGTGTTGCTCTCGCTGCCATTTCAGTTGCCCGAGAACTTCCTCCTCATTATCAGGGCGGTCTCGCTCACGTCGGGTGTGTGCAGTTCGCTCGAGCCGACGTACAACCTGTGGGATTCCGTCGAGCCCTACGCGGCGCAGCTTCTGCGGGAGGAGAGCGGCAATCTGGCGCGCGACGTGGCCCAGCAGGCATGGGACTCGGCGGGCATCGCCTGGCGCCTACCCAAGCGGTTGGATGTCTTGCTCGCACAAGTCGAAGACGGCACCCTTCCACTCTCGGTGCCCAAGCTCGAGTCCGCGGTGGCTCGTCTCGACGTGACAGGCCGGCGTTCGGTGTCGGCGGTGCTCTTTGGTGCGCTGCTGATTGCCGGGGCCGTGATGCGCCCCGACGACGCGGCCCTCGGCACGGTGCTCATGGGGGCGTCGGGGCTTCCCCTGCTCCACGCGCTCTTTGCCGGGCGTCGAAGGCGTTGAGCGAAGGTCGTCTGAGTCCCGAGGGGGCGCTCGTGTCCATACGGGTGGGCGCTAGGGTCAAGTGAGAATCTCGTTGGAAGGAGACGGCCATGCCCACCTTGGCAATCATCGGAGCGGGACCGGGACTCGGTGCCGCAGTCGCGCGCAGGTTCGGGCGCGAAGGCTTCTCAATCGCGCTTATCGCGCGTGACGAGTCAAAGCTCGCCGCTCTCTCGGCTGAGCTCGGCGCATCAGGCGTAGAGGCGCACGGCTACGCGGCGGACGTGAGAGACGGTGCGGCCCTCGAGGCGGCACTCGGGCGAGCCGCTGCCGAACTCGGACCAATTGCCGCGCTCCAATACAGCCCCTTGCCTGCACGCAGCTATCTCAAGCCCGTAGTGGACCTCACGCCCGAACTCGCACTCGAGGCGCTGCAGTTTTCGGCTTTGGGGCTCATTCACGCCTCACGAGCCGTGCTGCCCGCGATGCGCAAGGCCGGCGAGGGCAGCATCATCCTGATTAACGGAGGCACCTCGGTCAAGGCTCGCGCAGATTTTTCGGGAACGTCGGTCGCGTTCCCTGCCGAAAGCGCATACGGCGAGATGCTTCACGACGCACTCGCCGACGAGGGCATTGCCGTTGCGCAACTGGTCATCCCCGGGTCGATCCCCAAACTTCAACTCGAAGACGGCGTCGACACCGTCGCCCAGCGTATCTGGGAGATTCACAGCACACCGGGCCAGTTCCGCACCATGCTGATTCCGCTTGAGGCTGGCCGCGAATAGGTCACCGGGAGCACTGACGCCACCCGAATCCGCTTGGCGTGACACGATGGCGCCATGCGCCGCAACGTGACAGCACACCTTTCGATCGATGTGACGTCCCCTAGCGAGTTGGCGATGTCTATCGCGGTCGCGGCGCGCGGTGAGGGGCTCGAGGAGGCCCTCACCGCGCGCCTTGGCGGACAGCCGCTCGAGGCACGCGAGATTGTGGACGCACACGGGACGCGACTCCATGCGATACGCGCCGAGGTGGGTCTACTGACAATCGACTACGCGGCCACCATTGAGGAACGGGAACCGCCGATGGCGGTCACGGAACGCGATCGCGTTCGCTACCTGCGTCCCAGCCGATATTGCGAGTCTGACGAGTTGGCTGCGACGGCACTTGCGGAGTTCGGAGGCTTGACCGGCTACGGCTTGCTCGAAGGCGTGAGCTCGTGGGTGGGCACGCGGCTGGCCTATGTGCCTGGGTCGAGTCTGCCCACCGACGGCGCCGTCAGGACGTTGCTTGCGCGCGAAGGAGTATGCCGCGACTATGCGCACCTGTGTGCGGCCCTCCTCCGGGCGAGCGGCGTTCCCGCCCGCATCGTGTCTGTCTATGCTCCTGGCCTGGATCCGATGGACTTTCATGCGGTATGCGAGGCCGCTATCGACGGGATGTGGTGCGTTGTCGACGCCACGGCGCTTGCGCCGCGCAGTTCGCTGGTACGCATCGCGACCGGTAGGGACGCGGCAGACACCGCGTTCATGACCACGGTCTCGGGCCATGCCGACCTCCTGGAGGTCGTGGTGAGCGCCGTGGCCGATGTGTTGCCCGACGACAACCTCATGACGGTTGCCCACCTCGGCTGAGGGGCGCTACGCGTCTGCCAGCACCTCGTCGCGGGACGCAACGAATGCATCTACACACCGACGGATATCGTCATCCGCGTGAGCGGCCGACAGTTGCACGCGGATGCGTGCATTGCCCAACGGCACCACCGGATACGAAAACGCCACGACGTACACGCCGTGCGCAAGCATCTTGTCCGCCACCAGGGCCGCGAGCGACGCATCACCGAACATGACAGGCACGATGGGGTGGTCGCCATCAAGCAGCTCAAAACCTGCATCGTCCATCAACGAGCGGAACAGGGCCGCGTTGTCCGCGAGACGGCTTCGGAGCCCGCCACCGCCCTCCAGTAGGTCGAGTGCGGTGAGGGTTCCCGCCACCACAGCAGGCGCAACGGTGTTGGAGAACAGGTAAGGGCGAGCCCTCTGGCGCAGCATCGCCACGATCTCCTTGGGCGCAGCAACATAGCCGCCAGAAGCCCCGCCAAGCGCCTTGCCGAACGTGCCGGTGTAGATGTCGATGCGACCCTCAACACCCAATAGCTCCGGCGTGCCGCGTCCGTGTTCGCCGATAAATCCCACCGCGTGCGAGTCATCGACGAGCACGAGCGCCCCGTACTTGTCGGCCAGGTCGCAGATTCCTGGCAGGGGAGCGAAATAGCCGTCCATCGAGAACACGCCGTCGGTGACGATAATGCGCTGGCGCGCATCCGACGCGGCCTCGAGCCGCTCTTCCAGGTCTGCAAGGTCACGATTGCGGTAGCGCATCCTGCGCGCTTTGGACAGCCGAATGCCGTCGATCAGCGAGGCGTGGTTGAGCTCGTCTGAGATGATCGCATCCTCCGGACCGAACAGTGCCTCGAAGACGCCGCCGTTCGCGTCGAAGCAGGATGAGAAGAGGATGGTGTCCTCCGTGCCGAGAAAGGCCGACACCCGACGTTCCAGCTCCATATGCAACTCCTGCGTGCCGCAAATGAACCGTACGCTCGCCAGCCCGAAGCCCCATTCGTCCATGCCTGCCTTGGCCGCTTCGATGATGCGGGGATCGCTCGCGAGACCCAAGTAGTTGTTGGCACAGAAGTTAAGCACCTCGGCGCCACCGGCCGTCACGACCGATGACTGGGCGCTCGCCAGGGGGCGCTCGACCTTCATGGTGCCGGCCCTGCGAATCTCGTCGAGCGCCGCAGTGAGTTGCGCCTGCATCGTTCCGTACATCGGTGTTCCCTTCGGTGGCGACCAGCTAGCGGGGTGCCTCGGTCCAGTCGAGCACGACCTTGCCCGCTTGTGCGGCTCGTGCCGTGGAAAATCCCTGCTCCCAGTCCCTGGCGGGGATGCGATGCGTGATGACGGTGTCGAGGGCCTCGCGGAGCTCCGCGCTGGTCTGCAACATGGCGCTCATCGCGTTCCACGTCTCGAACATCTCCCTGCCATAGATGCCAGATATGGTCAGCATGTGGGTGACCACCTTGGCCCAGTCCACATCGATCGGCCCAGACGGCAGGCCGAGCATCGCGACGCGTCCGCCGTGGGTAAGGTTGTCGATCATCTCGGGCAGCGCCGCCGGCTGACCACTCATCTCGAGGCCCACGTCGAAGCCCTCGCGCATGCCGAGTCGTCGCTGCGCGTCCGCCACTCGCTCGTTGCCAACGTTGACCGCGAGGTCCGCACCTACCTGGCGGGCCAACGCGAGTCGGGGCTCAGACACGTCTGTCACCACGATGAAGCGTGCGCCCACGTGACGGACAACGGCCGCCGCCATGAGGCCGATTGGGCCGGCACCGGTGATGAGCACGTCTTCCCCAACAAGTGGAAATTTCAGCGCAGTGTGGACCGCGTTTCCTAGCGGATCGAAGATTGCCGCGAGGTCGAGGTTCATGCCCTCTGGGTGAACCCATACGTTCGACTCGGGGAGCACCACGTACTCCGCGAACGCACCGTTGCGGTTGACGCCGAGGCCCGACGTCCGGTTGCACATGTGGCGTCGTCCTGCGCGGCAGTTACGGCAGGTCCCACACACGATGTGACCCTCGCCGGAGACGATCGCACCTACGTGCACGTCGCGCACGGCAGCGCCGACGGCGATCACCTCGCCGCTGAACTCGTGACCTGGAATGAGCGGCGGAACAATGGTCGAGGCGGCCCACGAATCCCACGACTCGATGTGCAGGTCTGTTCCGCAGATTCCCGTGCGCAACACACGAATAGTGACGTCTGCGTCACCGGCAACGGGGTCGGCCACGTCCGCGAGATCGAGGCCTGGCCCGGACGCATTCTTCAGCAGTGCACGCACATAGCCCCTTTCGCCACGACCGACTTCGACGTCGGCCTTGCTGTCCCAGTATCCCGCCAAACATCAGTTTCGCGGCGAGCGCGGCCGACACCACCTGGGATGACGCCGATCTCCCTTCGGAGGCGCTCCAACAGGCAGCAAGCGCTCGACGTTGGCACAGGACGAGGGGAGTTCCTCTTGCCGCTCGTCAATAGTGCGTCCCGATACCGGCGCTCCCTCTGCCACCGCGGTCGCCGAGTTCGGAGGTCTGACCGGCTGTGCGCTGCTCGAGCGCGTGAGTTCGTGGGTAGGCACGCGATTGGCTTGCCTGCCCGGATCGAGCCTTCCCACCGATGGTGCGGTGCCACCGTTGCTTGAGCGCGCCGACGTGTGCCGTGACGATGCGCACCTTTGTGTGGCGCTCTTGCGGGCCAGTGGGGTTCCCGCCCGCCTGGTTTCGGCCTGCGCACCTGGACTGAGCCCCATGGATTTTCATGCCGTCTGTGAGGCCGCGATCGACAGAGTGTGGTGCGTTGTCGCCGCCATGGCTCTCGCTCCGGGCATTTCGCTGGTTCGCGCCGCAACCGGCAGGGATGGTGTGGATACTGCATTCGTGCCGGTCCTATTGGGCCATGCTGACCTGCTGGACATGATGGTAAGCGCGGTGGTCGATGTGTTGCCCGACGACACCATGATGGCGGCCGCCCACCTCGGTCGAGGGAGCTAATGGTGTCCCATCTGTAGTCCTCCCCACCGGGTGCGCAGCCGGCGCGCCTAACGAAATTGAACGTCAGGCGCATGCCCTACAAGGTGACGAGCGCGGCGACGAGGACTGTGTGCGCGTCGCCTGAGCGCGCTGCGAACACCCAGATGTGGGCCACCGGAACCACGGACCAGATGCGATCCACCAAGGAACAATCCCGAGCGACTACGGAAGCCAACCAGCACGCGGCAGTCACTCCGCCGCAAATCCATAGGTTGATCGCGACCGGGGCCATGATTCCCTCCCTTGAGGCGTTGATCCGATCCCATGGCTCGTCGCACGGGTGTCCCCCTTGCGCGTGGCCTATGCGCCGACGGACCCGCTGCGCCGCTAGGGTGCTTTCAGGACGACGACGCGCACACGCACGAAGGGGCTCACATGGCGAAGCTGTACTTCCGCTACGGCGCGATGAATTCTTCGAAATCGGCGTTGCTGTTGACTGCGGCCTACAACTATGAGGAACGCGATCAGCATCCGGTTTTGGTCAAGCCAGGAACCGACACCAAGGCGGGTCGCTCCGTTGCGTCCCGCATCGGCGTCGAGCGGCCTGTCGACATTCTTCTGGGTCCAGACGACTCGTTTCTTGCCGCGCTTGAGGCCCATCGGCCACTTGACCAGATCGATGCGATCTTTGTTGACGAAGCGCAGTTCCTCACGCCTGCACAGGTGGATGAGGCGTTCATGGTGGCGGTCACCCGTGGCGTCCCTGTGCTCTGCTACGGACTACGCGGTGACTTCATGACGCGGTCATTTCCCGGATCGCTTCGCCTCATGGAGATTGCCCACTCGATCGAGGAACTCAAGACCATTTGCCGATGCGGCTCGAAGGCGATCTTCAACGCGCGCATTGTGGGTGGCGAGTTCGTGAGTCACGGGGCCCAGGTTGCGATCGACGGTCAGCAGGCCACATACGAGTCCCTGTGCGGGCGGTGTTACCTCGAGAAGGTCGGCCCCGTGGGCGGTCCAGGGGCCTGACCGCAGCAGGAGCGGCACGTCGCTACGCGGACGTGCGTTAGAGCCCGGTCACACCGTCGGCTCGAATGGTGGGTTTGCGGCGCCACCCGAAATATCCTGAGACGGCGGTGAGAAACGGGATGAGTGGCGGTTTTGGCGCTTACTGCTATCGGGGAGCCGGGTCCTATGACCCAGTGCCCAAGTTCGCCCATCGATATGGTCCACAATGGTGGGTGTGACTGAACCAGTGTTGCTTGTCATCGTCGTCGTTACGGCCTTGGCCTTCGATTTCACCAACGGATTCCACGACACCGGAAACGCTATGGCGACGTCGATCGCCACTCGCGCGCTGAGGCCCAAGCAAGCTGTCATTTTGTCGGCGTCGCTCAACATGGTGGGCGCATTCCTGTCTCTCACCGTGGCAGCCACGATCGCGAAGGGCATCGTCGACGCTGGGGTCATCACGCTCAATGTTGTCTTGGGTGGGCTTGTGGGTGGGATCGTCTGGAACCTCTTGACCTGGGTCCTTGCGATTCCCTCGAGTTCCTCGCATGCCCTCGTCGGAGGCGTTGTGGGCGCAGCCCTCGCCGCATCGGGATCCGATGGGGTCCTGTGGTCGGGCCTGGTGGCGAAGGTGCTCATTCCCGCGCTCATGGCGCCGCTGGTGGCCATCGCTGTGAGTTCCCTAGGCACGCGTCTTGTCATGCGGACCACCAAGGACGTGGCTCAACGCGACAACGACCGCATGTTCCGGTGGGGGCAGATTGGTTCGGCATCCCTCGTCTCGCTCGCGCACGGCACCAACGATGCGCAAAAGTCGATGGGCATTATCCTGCTTGCGCTGATCGCGGGAGGGGCCGTCTCCGAAGACTCTTCCGTGCCGTTCTGGGTGGTCGCAAGTTGTGCGCTCGCCATGGCCCTCGGCACCTATACGGGCGGTTGGCGTGTGATTCGCACGTTGGGCAAGGGACTCGTACAGCTCGAGTCTCGACAGGGTATTGCGGCCGAAGCGTCCACGGCCACGGTCATCCTCCTGTCGAGCCACTTCGGCTACTCCCTGTCGACAACCCACGTCGCCACGGGTTCCGTCCTCGGGTCGGGTGTGGGCAAGAAGGGCGCGTCTGTGCGGTGGTCCGTCGCTCGACGGATGTTCATTGCGTGGCTCGTGACCGTCCCCGCGGCGGCAGCGGTGGGCGCCGCGTGCTACGGCCTCGATCGTCTCGCCGGACCCTATGTGGTGTTCGCGCTCCTTATTGTGGTGGCCGGGGCCCTTGTCGCGTGGTCACGCACAAGGCCCATCAATCACAAGAACGTGAATGACGATTGGGATGGGGACTCCCGTGGTGAAGAAGTGATTGCGGACTCACTCTTGGACCACGACCCCGCTGCACTCGCGATTGCACCAGACGAACACGTCGAGCCTTTGGCGAAAGGGTAGGTGCAGCATGACTGACTATGTTGAATGGGGCGCGCTCGCCAGAATCGTGGTGCTTGGACTCGTCATCGGCGCGGGTCTGCCCACGCTGTTTGCGGTGGGCGTCAGAGCCCTCGTCGGGCCAGGATCAAAGACCGACGCTGGGCGACGTCCGTTCGCGCACGTGGTGATTGCGGCGGTCAGTTTCGCAGTGGTGATCGTCGCGATTGTGACCGCAATAGTGATCATCGGTCGCGGCGGCCACTAGAGGCAAACCAGCGACTTGCGGCACGGTTTCGACGCCTGCGCTCGGGCATTGCCGCGTACGAGTGTCCGATCCCGCAAGCCAAAATCGCCCCAGGATGTGCCAATGGCCCTAGGGTTGACGCGTGCTTGATTTTGAGACGCTCACCACCGTGCAGGCGGCCGTCGCCGTCTGCGCATTTGGTCTGGTGTTTATGGGTACGTACCGCACCACCCGCGCACCCTTTGCGGGTTGGTGGAGCGCGGCGCTTGCCGCGTCGGGGCTGAGCACTATTGTTCCTGCGTTGCTGGGGTCGTCGATTCCGCTCGCATCGGCAGCCATTGGGAATGCGATCGCCGTCGTCGGCGCCTCCTTTACCTTGATGGCCGCACGATCCCTGCGGCAGAAGACGTCCCGTTGGTGGGCTCCCATGGTGATCGGCGCTGCGGTGGTGCTTGGCACAGTGGCAGAGAGCCCCACTGGCGCAGCCTGGCCGGGTGGCGCGGTCCTCCTCGTGGGGATGTGGTTCTTTGTGGGGCTTGCCGCGGCGGAACTGTGGAGCCTCAGCCGTCAACGCAACAGTCGCCTCAATGGGAGAAGGAACGACGGAGAGATGGCCGCAGCGATCGTCGCGATGGCCGTGGCCTCAACCGCCACCTCGGCCTTCTACGGCATGCGAGTCGTCGTGTTCGCTTCCGTCGGGCCCGACTCTTGGTTCTACGAGACGTGGGCGGGCCCATCGGCGACCACATTCGTCATGACGTTGGTACTGCTCGTGGTGACGTACAGCGTGACGACGCTGAGTCACGACCGTCTGGCTCGCCAGTGGAAATACCGGGCGATGAATGATGACCTCACGGGCCTCTTGACGAGGACTGAGTTTCAGGAACGGGCCAGGGCCGCACTGGAAAACGTGCCCCCAGGAGTGTCTCCGGCCGTGATTGTCGCCGATCTCGATCACTTCAAAACGATTAATGACCGCTTTGGTCACGCGGCCGGCGACAAGGCCCTCGTGGCATTTGCCGATGCCGTTCGCACCGTCCTCGGCGAAGACGACATCGCTGCCAGATTTGGAGGCGAGGAGTTTGTCTTTCTCATCGCCGATGCCGGTCGGGAGCGCGTGACCGAGGTGACACACAGTATTGATGTGGCCTTCGCGGCCGCGGGGCCCGACCGCCATGCGTGGCCCACGGTGAGCTATGGTGCGGCGCTGGGCGACTCATCGGCACCTCTTGATGAACTTGTAGGACGGGCGGACAAGGCGATGTACCAGGCGAAGGCTGCGGGCCGTGCCCGCGTGGTGGTCTTTGAAGCACTCCCGCAGTAGCCCGCGAGCGGCACCAGCGGACCCGACGTCCTGGCACAACCGGTTCCACCGCCACTAGCGTCGAGCAACATGACCGCCTTCTACGATCCGCTTCGCACCTATGAGGAGAACTACGCGCACGGACCGTTTGGACGCTTTGCGAATGGCGATGCGTACGAGCCCCTATGCGCGCCGGAGAACTCGTTTCTGGGGAACCGCGTACATCGCCCGTTTGGAATTCCGGCGGGGCCTCTGCTCAATGCGACCTTCTGTGCCGCCGCATTCAGGCTTGGTTACGACCTCAATGCCTACAAGACGGTGCGCTCCGCGGCTCATCCCTGCCACCCCTTTCCCAACACGCTGGCTGTACACGTCAATGGCGACCTGACACTGGCACGCGCGACTCGTCCCGTCGTCGCCGATTCGGACTTCGCCGAGGTCTCGAGCATCACCAATTCGTTTGGCGTGCCCTCTCGAGATCCCGATGAGTGGCAGCCGGACATGTCTCTTGCTGTAAGAGCGGCGGGGGAGGGGCAGCTTCTGATCGGCTCGTTCCAGGGCACGCGTCCCGATGAGGGTGTGGTTGACAGGGAAGCCGCCTTTGTGGCCGACCATGTGCGCACCGCCGCACTCGTTGCCGAGACGGGCGCCCGCGTCCTTGAGATGAACCTCAGCTGTCCTAATGAGGGCGCCGCCAACCTGCTGTGTTTTGACACGCCGATGGTGTCCAAGATTGTTTCTTCGGTCAAGGACGAAATTGGCGACCTGCCCCTGTTGCTCAAGCTCGCGTACTTTCCCGACGACGCGCTCCTAGAAAAGCTGGTCGCCGCGACGCGTGGCGTCGTCCAGGGGTACGTCGCCGTCAATACGATTCCGGCCACGTTGGTTGACGCAGGTGGGGTCCAGGCCCTTCCGGGCGCGGGGCGTGCCGTAGGTGGCGTGTGTGGGGGAGCGATTGCGTGGGCGGGCCTGGAGATGACGGCACGGCTGAGGCGTCTGCGCGACCAGGGTCATGAGGACTTCGCCATCGTCGGAGTCGGTGGGGTGCGTAGCGTCGCCGATTACGTCGCGTTGCGCGAAGCGGGTGCCGACGCGGTCATGAGTGCGACGGGTGCGATGTTCTCTCCTAGCCTCGGGATGCAGGTCCAAGAGCTCGGATAGCCGGTGTTTTGCTGATGCCGTGGCTCGCAAGGGACTAAGGGCCCACGTCTCCCGAGCGCCCACATCTAGTGTTGATACTCCGCGCATTGCACTACATCTAGTGTTTTTCGCCCCAAGCGATGTGGCCCGAATCTCTGGCACCTCGTGGCAATGCGTTGATCCGAGGAGAACCATGAGCATCACTGAGCTCGACCCCACTGCCCAGTCGGCGCACGCGTCTACGCAGCGCGCGCTGCACGTCGTCAAGCGCGACGGCCGCACCTTGCGGTTCGACGACACCCGCATTCGCTCGGCTATACACAAGGCCTTCGCGGCGGTCCATGGCGACCTGAGCGAGCTCCATTTACGCACCATCAAGCGTCTTGTGGACGAGATCGACTCCGAGCTTGCCGAGCGCTTCCCCGAATCCGTCAAGATCTATGAGATCCAGTCAGTCGTGGAGCACGTGCTGCTCGACTCGCGCGAGTACGACGTGGCACGCGCCTACATTGACTATCGGGTGCAGCGAGACTTCGCGCGCAGCAAGTCGACCGACCTGAACCACTCGATCAACCGCCTGCTCGACAAGGATCAGGCGGTGGTGAACGAGAACGCAAACAAGGACTCCGACGTTTTCAACACCCAGCGTGACCTCACCGCAGGGATGGTCGGCAAGGCGATTGGGCTTCGCCTCCTGCCCGAACACGTGGCAAATGCTCACCAGAAGGGCGATATTCACTACCACGACCTCGACTATCACCCCTATGCGCCGATGACGAACTGTTGCCTCATTGACTTCAAGAACATGCTCGCCGGCGGCTTCCGCATCGGCAACGCACAGGTCGAGCCCCCCAAGTCGATTCAGACGGCGACGGCGCAGATCTCCCAGATCATCGCGAACGTCTCGTCGAGCCAGTACGGCGGCTGCACCGTCAACCGCATTGACGAGCTCCTGGCGCCCTACGCTGCCCTGAACTTTGCGAAGCACGAGGCCGACGCGCTGGAGTGGGTCACCGACCCCGAGCGGCGCAAGGAGTACGCCACGTCGAAGACCCGCAAGGACATCTACGACGCGATGCAGAGCCTTGAATACGAGATCAACACGCTTTTCACCTCCAACGGGCAGACGCCCTTCACCTCTGTGGGGTTCGGCCTGGGGACGAGCTGGACCGAACGTGAGATCCAGCGGGCGATTCTCAACATCCGCATCAGGGGCCTTGGAAGCGAGGGCCGCACCGCGATCTTCCCCAAGCTGCTCTTCACGGTCAAGCGCGGTCTCAACCTCACACCCGAGGACCCGAACTACGACATCAAGACCCTCGCGGTGGAGTGCGCCACCAAGCGCATGTACCCCGATGTGCTCAACTACGACAAGATCGTTGAGCTCACTGGATCATTCAAGGCGCCCATGGGTTGCCGCTCATTCCTGCAGGGCTGGGAGGACGAGAACGGCAACGACGAGGTCGAGGGGCGCATGAACCTCGGTGTGGTGACGCTCAACCTTCCGCGCATCGCGCTCGAGTCCAGGGGAAGCACCGAGGTGTTCTGGTCGCTCCTCGAAGAGCGGCTCTCCATCGTTCACGACGCCCTGATCTACCGCGCGGGTCGTTGCACCGAGGCCATCCCAGGGAACGCGCCAATCCTGTACGTCCACGGCGCGTTCGGTAAGCGGCTGTCCCCGCTTGAGAGCGTCGACACTCTGTTCCGAGACCGGAGGGCGACCATCTCGCTCGGGTACATCGGCCTGTACGAAGTGGCGACGGCGTTCTTTGGCGGCGAATGGGAGAACAACGCCGAGGCGAAGGAACTCACGGTCAACGTGCTCAAGACGCTTCGGGCCCACGCGCTGAACTGGACCGAGGAGACCGGTTACTGGTTCAGCGTGTATTCGACGCCATCGGAAAGCCTGACGGACCGCTTCTGCAAGCTCGACAAGGAGCGATTCGGTGAGGTCAAGGACATCACGGACAAGGACTACTACACGAACAGCTTCCACTACGACGTGCGCAAGAACCCCACGCCTTTTGAGAAGCTCGACTTCGAGGCCGAATACGCGCAGCACACGTCCGGTGGGTTCATCCACTACTGCGAGTACCCCGTGCTCCAGCAGAACCCCAAGGCCCTCGAGGCCGTGTGGGACTACTCCTACGACCGCGTCGGATACCTCGGCACCAATACGCCCATCGACCGTTGCTACGAATGTGGATACGCGGGAGACTTTGACCCGACGGCCCGCGGTTTCAAGTGCCCCGGTTGTGGCAATGAGGACTCGCGCACATGCGACGTGGTCAAGCGCACGTGCGGCTACCTGGGCAACCCCCAGCAGCGGCCGATGGTTCACGGGCGCCACACCGAAATCGCGTCTCGGGTGAAGCACATGGATGGCGACATCCGCATTCCGCTCTCAGCGGGCGAGTAGCGGGGCGGTCGCCATGTCGCTCACACCCATCCCGCGCCTGTGGGTCGCCGAGAAGGTGAGCCACAGCTACGTGGCCGACTACAAGCCCTTCTCGTTTACCGACGGAGAGGGCGTTCGGTGCAGCCTGTACGTGAGCGGTTGCCTCTTCAAATGCGACCACTGCTTCAACGAGGCAGCGTGGAGCTTCAAGCTGGGTGTGCCCTTCACTCAAGAGCTCGAGGACCGCATCATGGCGGACCTCGCGCACGAGTCGGTGGCGGGACTGTCGCTCCTCGGTGGCGAGCCGTTCCTCAACACCCAGGTGGCTCTAAGAGTCGTTCGCAGGCTGCGCTCCGAATTTGGGCAGTCCAAGACCATCTGGAGCTGGACGGGATACACGCTCGCGGAGATCCTGGTCGACAGCGAGGACAAGCGCGAGTTGCTCTCCTACCTGGATGTCATGATCGACGGACGCTATGAGCACGAACAGCGCGACCTGACGCTCCCGTTCCGGGGCAGCAAGAACCAGCGTGTGCTCGACGCGCGGGCATCGGTCGCCGCAGGCCACGCCGTGGAGTGGGCGGGCCTTGCGTCGATTGCGGCAAGCGTCTAGCCCGCACTCCCTCCTCCCACGCGCTGGAGGTCGGCCTCGGGCTGGGGGCCGACGGCGGCACTCCCGTGGGCGAAGACAAACACGCGCTGCACACCAAACGACGTGAGCCGCAGGGTGGCATCCGTGGTGATCTTTGCCACCACGAGGGGCACGCCGAGGCTGGTGAGGGCCGCAATGCCGGCGACTCCCAGGGCGACAAGCACGGCAGCAAACGCGCCGTAGCGCACCACCTGAGGGCCAACCTTGCCCTTCGACCGAAACACTGCGCGGCGATTGATCGCGAAATTCACGCTCCCGCTGAGCAGCCGCGCGCCGGCCACGGATGCGGCCAGCGAGCCGGTGAGAGCACTGAGAACCAAGAGCGCACCAGTGTCGATTCCGAAAGCGATGAGCGACGAACCGGCGAACAGCACGAGCGGAGTCAGCACTTTGAGGGAGTCGATCAAGGGTCGAAAGTGCGAAGAGGCGTGGCGCTCGAGATACACGGTGGCGATGGGTACCTCGACCACGGGAATGGCCAGTCGGGAACCCTCGAGGAGGAGCCACAGCTCATAGGCGAATCGCTCGCCCCTTACCCCGCACGCCCAGAATGACCGCAACGGGTTCGCCGCCTAAGAGGCGCCGGTCAACCTCGGCGCCTACGGCGAGAACATCACTCGGAAGGTGCTGTCCATCGCTGTCGGCACACACCACGGTCTGACCGGGAGCATTGCGGATCAACCACTCGAAGCCGGTCCTGAGTGCGGCGGCCTTGCCTTGGTTCGCGTCGTGCCCGATGACGATGGCAGCGAGCCGGTCCGCCGAGTCGAAGACCTCTGTGAAACGTGGTCCCGATCCGTCGTCCACGACAAGAACTGAGGCGTGTTCACGGAGGCCACTGATCAGCCCGAGCAGTCGCTCGCCGGGCTCATACGAGGGAATGAGAATCCACATGGCTCAGCTGATCCAGAGAATGTCGGAGGTGCCGCGTTCGTCACCCTTGCCGGACAGGTCGTTCACCACTTCGTCTTCGCTGACCATCGTCGCGGAACCGCCGCCGTCGAGGTTGTACGCCTCCGTGGCTCCGAGGCTGACCATGATCTCGGCCAGTTCGGGAAGGGTTGCGCCCGCGTTTGTGGTGGACCGACCGTCGACCACAACGAACACGTAGTGATTGGCCGAGATCATGCCGATTGCCGTGCGCGGCTGGTCTCGCTGGATTGAGTTGTTGCCGATGTTGGTATCGATCTCGACCTCATCGATTCCGTCGACGATCAGACCGTCGTCCACGAGCGCGGGGCCAAAGGACAGAGTGAGCCATGCGCCGTCTGCGAGGAGTGCATCGGCGGAGGTAGACGTCTCGTCGTATACGGCCATGGTGCCGTCGGAGTAGATCACGGCGCCGACTCGTGCGCTGTCGTCCCTGTAGGCAACACCATTGCGAATCTCGATGCCCGAGGTGCGGAAGCCGTAGTAGTCACCGCTAATCGCAAAACTCGCGCCCACGTCTGAGGCAATGTCCGAGGGATCCTCGGTGATGTTGAGCCCAAAGGCATCGTCGGCAAATGCGGAATTGAGCTGCGTAATGTCGTCGAGGATCACGTCGGCCACGTGGTAAGTGGTCTCGTCATCTCCCGTGCCGTAGACATACGACGAAATGGTGACGGTCGGATCGCTCGCATCCGCCGTCTCTAGCGATGTGACGGCAGAACCCTCGGTGACAGACTCTGCGGCAAGCGAGGCCTCATTGGATGAGGCGTTCGCGATTTCGACGTGGTCGAAGACATAGCGATTGAGCGCCCAACCGGCGACGGATGCGACGGTGAGGACGACCGCAAGAATCGCCGCCAGGATGGTATTGCGCACGCGGTGCGACCGCGGAAGGGTGCGAGAGGTCATACCGTGAAGCTATAAGCGGCGTCCTGGCATCTGATCAGGGAAGTTGCACAGTTGGCTGGGAGTGCGAACGGCAGGCGTGCAGGGCCCTTATGGTGACGCGGCTTGCGATCCGGTCCGGGATCGCGTGACCAGTCGGGACCACGCACGCCCACCCGCGCCGCCCGAGGACATTGACGCCCCATAGCCCCACTGCCATGCTGACGATGGCAGAGGCACCCCTCCTCGGCCGGGAAGCTGGTCCCCATGGCACTCTCGGATCGCGCGCGCAACGCGCAGTTGGAAATCGGCAAGGTCACCGACTTCTTCGGAGTCATCGGGGCTCTGACAGACCATCCCGACGCGCTCGACTTCACCTTCGGGAACCCGCACGAGATGCCTCTGCCCGGCCTTGTCGAGGCCTTGCGCGCCCAGGTGGAGCCCCAGACGGTCGACTGGTTCGCCTACAAGTCGAACGTGCGGACAGCACAGCAGGCCGTCGCCGAGGGTCTGACGGCCGAGTTGTCTTTGCCATTCGAGCCGGACGACATCGCCATGACGCAGGGGGCGTTCGGCGCGATCAACCTTGCCTTTCACCTGCTCGCGGATGAGGGCGACGAGGTCATCGTGCCGGTGCCGGGGTGGTTCTGCTACGCGCCGATGCTGCGCGCCGCCAATCTCGTACCAGTCGCCACACCCCTCGACCCGGTTTCGTTCGACCTTGACGCGGACGCCATCGCGCGCGCCATCACCTCGCGCACCCGCATCGTCGTGGTGAATTCGCCCGCCAACCCCACGGGGCGCGTTTACACCCGCGCTCAGTTGGACGCTCTCGCCATAGTCTTGAACGAGGCATCGGACCGTAACGGCCACCGCATCTGGCTGCTGTCCGACGAGCCGTATCGTCGCATCCGCTTTGACGGCATCCCGTTCACCTCGCCTGCGGCCACATACCCATGGACCATGATCGATTACAGCTACGGCAAGGTGCTGCTCGCCCCCGGGCAACGGGTCGGCTATCTCGCGCTGTCGCCTGACATGCCTGATGTCGACAAGAGGGCGTTCCGCGATGCGTTCACACCTGTCCAACTGGCACTCGGCTGGAACTTCCCGAACGCGATCATGCAATACGCCGTCCCGGCCTTGGAGTCGGTATCCATCGACATGGTCGAGTACACGGCGAGACGCGACCGCATGTACGACGCTCTGCGCGAAGCGGGCTACGAGATCACCCGCCCGGAAGGCACGTTCTACCTGTGGGGCAGAGCACCCGGTGGCGATGGTGACGCGTTCTGCACGCATATGGCCGAGCGTGGGGTGCACCTCATGCCCGGGAGCCTGTTCGACCGGCCGGAACACTTCCGCATCAGCCTCACGGCGACGATGGAGACCATCGAGAAGGCAGTGCCCATGCTGGTCGGCGCCGCCTCATTCGGCTCGTAGCAGGGCCGGGTCGGCAGCGGCCCTTGCCGAACCCCGTGTCGCTGTGCCCGCGCATCGGCCGGTGATCGGGGGAGCCTCACCGTTGGCTGAGCACGCGCCTCGGCGAGCGAACTCCTAGTGGTGGCGCGGCTTGCGATCCGGTCCGTCATTGTGGCCCTGTGATTCGGAGCGGGGGCCACGATCGTTGTGCGAGGGACGGTCAGAGCGCTCATAGCGCGGACCGCGCTGGTCGGCGGCCGAGGACGTGCCGCCATCGAGCTGAATGTCGATGAGGACGCCGCTGATGCGTGTGCGTGAAAGCTTGCCGAGGACGTCACCGGGCAGATTCGCGGGAAGGTCGACGAGCGAGAAGTTGGGGTGAATCTTGATGGCCCCAAAATCACCGCGGCTGAGGCCACCCTCATTCGCGATCGCACCCACGATCTGGCGAGGCTCGACCTTGTGACGCTTGCCGACCGCGATGCGGTAGGTCGCCGTGGGGCCGGCCGAGTCGCGGCGGTACCGCTCGGCCTTGGGGCCGTCCTGGCGCACGCCATGCAGCGGGCGCTCGTCGCGCACGAACTGCGGCGCGCGAGCTTCTTCGGCGGGGTCGAGTAGCAGGGGAGTGTCGCCCTGGGCAACCACGGCGAGTGCAGCGGCCACGTCCTCCTCGGGAACGTCGTGGTTGGCGACGTAGTGGCCGACGATGTCGCGGAAGGCCTGGATGCGGTCGCCCTGAGCGAGCGCCATCGTGATGCGGTCATCGAAACGTGCGAGGCGCGTGGCGTTGACGTCGTCGACGCTCGGCAGGAACATCTGCGTCAGCGGCTGCCTGGTGGCCCTCTCGATCGACGTGAGCATGCGGCGCTCACGCGGGGTCACAAAACTGATCGCGTCTCCTGTGCGGCCCGCGCGGCCGGTGCGGCCCACGCGGTGAACGTACGACTCGGTGTCGATCGGGATGTCGAAGTTCACGACGTGGCTGATGCGGTCCACATCGAGTCCGCGCGCGGCCACGTCGGTCGCGACGAGGATGTCGAGCTTGCCGTCCTTGAGCTGCTTGATCGTGCGCTCACGCTGGGCCTGGACCACGTCGCCGCTGATTGCTGCGGCGGCATAACCGCGAGCGCGCAGCTTCTCGGCGAGGGTTTCGGTCTCGTTTCTGGTGCGCGTGAAGACGATCATGCCCTCGAAGTTCTCGACCTCGAGAATGCGCGTGAGCGCATCGACTTTCTGCGGGTAGGACACGACGAGGTAGCGCTGCGTGAGGTTGGACGACGTGGTCGTCTTTTCCTTGACGGTAACCTCTTGGGCGTCGTGAAGGTACTTCGCGGACAGCCTGCGGATCTGCTGGGGCATCGTGGCGGAGAAAAGGGCGACCTGCTTAGTCTCGGGCGTCTTCGCGAGGATAATCTCGACGTCCTCGGCGAAGCCCATCTTGAGCATCTCGTCGGCCTCGTCGAGCACCAGGTACTTCAGCTCCGACAGGTCGAGCGTGCCCTTCTCGAGGTGGTCCATGATGCGACCGGGGGTGCCCACGACGATGTGAACGCCACGGCGTAGCGCCGAAAGCTGCTGTCCGTAGCCCTGGCCGCCATAGATCGGGAGCACGTGCACGCCCGCGCTGTGACCCGCGTACTTCTCGAAGGACTCGCATACCTGCAACGCAAGTTCGCGAGTGGGCAAGAGGACGAGGGCCTGGGGGTTTTTCTGTGAGCGATCGAGGTGCTCGAGGATGGGCAGCGCGAAAGCGGCGGTCTTTCCCGTGCCGGTCTGCGCAAGGCCGACGACGTCGCGTCCGGCCAAAAGGTGGGGAATCGTGGCCGCTTGGATGGCGGACGGCTTCTCATAGCCAGCGGAGCGGAGGGCCTTGAGTACGATTTCACCCAACCCAAGGTCGGCGAAAGTCGTGTCGTGATGGGTCTCGACGGCCTGGTTGGCGTCGGCGGAAATATCGGAGGGCATGTACTAACGGTAGTGCGTCGGCGCAGTGGCGGCGCCCTCAAGCGTCCTGGGAGGGGAGTTTAGCGCTCCAATCGCCAAGCGCAAGGCCCAATCTTGGGTCGGCCACCGGGAGCGCCCGACGGTACCTCCCTCTCGCCGCTGGGTGTCGAGAGGGCACGGCAAGTGGCGTTCCCTCCTTGGGCGTTCACCCGGCCGCACCGCGCCTCATGAGGCCGAACGAGGAAATACGGCCACGACGACGTACACGTCGGCGCCCTCAGGCCCCTTTGGCGGAGAGTGCGCGCTCGATTGCCGCGATGATTTCCGGGTCATCCGGGACGACGGTCGGCATAAATCGCGACACCTCGCCACTCGGCGTCACCACGAACTTCTCGAAGTTCCACTTGACGCGCCCGGACTTGCCGTTCTCGTAGGGGAATTCCGTGAGGATTTTGTACAACGGGTGTCGCTGGCGGCCGTTGACGCGAATCTTCTCGAACATCGGGAATGTCACGCCCCACGTGGTCGAGCAGTACTCCTCGATTGCCTCGTCCGACCCGAGCTCCTGCAGGAACTCGTTGCTCGGAAATCCAAGCACCGTGAAGCCCCTGTCTGCGTAGGTGCGCTGCAACTCTTCGAGCGTCTCGTATTGGGGTGCAAGGCCGCATCGCGACGCGACGTTCACGATGAGCTTCACGTCGTCCGCGTACGCACCAAGGGTGGTCGCTTCTCCCTTGAGGGTCCTGATGTCGATTGAGGAGAGGTCGGCGCGCTTTGAGGTCATGGGGACACAACACTTTGGGAGTCGCCGATGTTCCGCACGAAGGCGCCTACCGGTCGACGCGCGGAGTCTTGGATCCCCTCCATGTCGTGAGCACGCCCCTGAGCGAGACCTTGTTGCTGTACTCGATCGACCCGTACTTGAAGATCTGCACGCCGATCCGAAGCACCAACGCCGACAGCGCGAAGAGCACCACGATGTCCACCGCGGCCATCCACAGCGGCAAGGAACCAAACGAGTTGCGTAGCAGGGCGGTCACCGGTGCCGTGTACGGGAAGAAGGTGAAGGCCTGCACGATCGGGGCGTCCGATGAGGTGACGATGAGGGACACCGCGTAGATGGGGAGAAAGAGAGTAAGGATGACGCCAGTAAAGAAGGGTGCTGCGTCCTTGACCGTGGGCATCGCGGCGCCAATCGCCACCAGCGTGGCGGTGAACAGGGCGAAACTGCCAAGCAGTAGCAGCGCGCCAATGACCATGGGACGGGCCTGAAACTCGAGCGCCGAGAAGTCAAGGTCGGGGATGCTGAGCTTGTCCCTAAAGAACGTGTACCCCACGGCAATGGGGACCGCGAAGACCAGCATCTGCACGAAGCCGATCACGAAGAGAGAGATCACCTTGCCTACAAGAAGCGTGGTGGCCTTGATGGTGGTGAGAATCATTTCCGTGACACGATTCTCCTTCTCCTCGACCGTTGCGGAGAGCATCTGGTTGCCCATCAGGATGATCACGATGTACAGGAGCACCAAGTAGAGCATCGGCGGAATCACCGATTCAAGCCCGCCCGCAACCCGTCCGTCTTGATAGGTCGTGACGTGTGTGGTGACGGCCCCCCGCGCGATCTCGCTCAACTCCGCTGATCCGATCTTCGCTGTGGCGCTTGCTTGAAGGAGCGAACTTGCGAGGGAGGAGTATTTCCCGTTGGCGAACACCCCCTCGTCGGCTCCGTACACCTCGATCGGCTGCGTGGTGGGGTCGGCGGGGTAGGCAAAGAAAGCTGCGACCTCGCCCGACTTCACGTGGGCGATGCCGTCCTGCGGGCTGACCACCACGCCGCCCGCTGCCGTCGCAAGCTTCGCGTCGACGAGTCCAGAAGAATCGGAGTATTCGAACGCGTAGCGCTCGTTTGACTGCGCCTCCGACGCGTCCTGGGAGGAAGTGCCTGACGCTACAGAGATCGCGAAAACCGCGACAAGCAGGCCTGGCACCAGGAGCGTGGCGAGCCAGAACCGGCGCTTCGAAAGGGTGCGACGCACCTCGAACTCGACAACGTGCAAGAGCGCGCTTCGCCGATTCATCGTGCGGCCTCCACTGCATCGGCCCCGTAGACCTCGACGAAGATGTCGTCGAGAGACTTGAGCGTCGGTGTGAAGCTACGCACCCCCATACCTGATGCGATGAGGGAGCGAAGGATGGTCGCAGTGTCGGCGTCGTTGCTCACCTCGAGCACGGTGTGGCCCTTGTCGGAGGACACGACCCGGTAGTCATCTGCGGGGGGGACCACTCCGTCGTGATCGATCGAAATGCGGGTTCCGCCAAACTCGGACCGGACCTGGTCGACAGAACCATAGGCTCTCGCCATGCCGTCCTTGAGCAGGAGGATGCGGTCGCAGAGGCGCTCGACCTCCTCCATCTGGTGGGTCACCATCATGACCGTCGCGCCATTGCTCTTTTGGTCCTCGATGATGTCCATCAACAGCCGACGGTTGATCGGGTCGAAGCCTTTGGTCGGCTCGTCGAGGATGAGAAGTTCGGGCGAGTTCATGATCGTGACGCCCAACTGCACCTTCTGCTGCTGGCCCTGAGACAACTTGTCGATGCGAACCTTCGCCTTGTCTGCGATCCCCACCCTCTCAAGGTAGGTCTGCGACCAAGTCGCGGCGGTGGCGCGACCGAGTCCCTTGAGCTTGCCGAAGTACGTCATCACATCGATGACGGACTCCTTCTGGTATAGCCCGCGCTCCTCGGGGAGGTAGCCGAGGCTGTCGCCGTTGTCGGGGCTGAACTCGCGTCCGTCGATGTGAAGCAAGCCGCGGGTCGGCTGATAAATGCCGAGAAGCGCTCGAATCGTGGTGGTCTTGCCCGATCCGTTGCTTCCCAGGAAGCCGAAGGTCTCACCGCGATGGATCTCAAACGACAGGTCTCTGATCACCTCGGTGCGACCAAAGGTCATACCGAAGTGCTCGACAAAGACGAGAGGACTTGTGCTACTCGGAACCGCGGCAACGCTCATAGCCTCATGCTACCCGCGTGAAAACCCCCTGCTAACAGACCCATCGACGGCGCGGGTATCTACCAGCCTGAGGACTTGTAGTCCTTGAGGAAGACGCCGAAGAGGTCCTCGCCAGACTCGCCGCGCACGATCGGGTCGTAGACCCTCGCCGCGCCGTCAACGAGGTCGAGCGGGGCGTGGAAGCCCTCCTCGGCGAGGCGCACCTTGGTGGGATGAGGGCGCTCGTCGGTAATCCAACCCGTATCCACGCTGGTCATGAGGATCTGGTCTGTTTCAAACATCTCGCGGGCGCTCGTGCGCGTGAGCATATTCACCGCGGCCTTCGCCATGTTCGTGTGGGGGTGGCCCGGGCCCTTGTAGCCGCGTCCAAACACGCCCTCCATCGCCGAGACGTTGACGACGTATGACCGTCCGCTGGCTTCGTCGCCGGCCGATGCCGCGCGCGCCGCCTCCGCGAGCCGGCCCCGCAGTTTGCTGATCAGGATGAACGGCGCTGTCTCATTGCATAGCTGGACCTCGAGCATCTCGAGGGCATCGACCTCCCCAACGGCCTGAACCCAGCTGTTGGAGTCGTGGAGGTCAGGGAGCAGCCCGCCAGCGTCAATCGCCGAGCCATCTGCGAGTCGCGCAAGTGATGAGGAACCCGGAGCAAGTGCCATCGACGTGATGGTGCGCGCGTTGTGGCGTGTGGCCTGATCGTCGCCCGGGGTGACCGCCGCGACGGAGAGGAGGGGGTGTTCCTTCACCGATTCTTCGAGCGCATGCGGGTGGAGATCGCGAGCATGGCCAAAGGTAAGAACCGTGGGCCCGCGGCCCTCTGGCCACAGGTCCGGCTCAAGCGGAACGGACTCGGCGTCGGCGAGAGGCGCGTACGCGCCGGGGGAGCGGCGCACCGTTTGCGCGGCGTTATTGATGAGGATGTCGAGAGGGCCGTCCGCAGCGATCGCGTCCGCAAGAGCGACCACCTGGGCTGGATCGCGCAGGTCGATCCCCACCACGTTGAGGCGATGAAGCCATTGCGAGGCATCGTCCATCTCGGCAAAACGGCGCACGGCGTCCCTGGGGAAGCGCGTGGTGATCGTGGTATGTGCGCCGTCGCGGAGCAGTCTCAACGCGATGTGCATGCCGATCTTGGCGCGGCCGCCCGTGAGGAGAGCGCGCTTGCCGGTGAGGTCGGTGTGCGCCTCGCGCTTCGCGTGACTCATGGCCGCGCAGTCGGGGCACAGCTGGTGGTAGAACGCGTCCACGAGGCTGTACTTCTGCTTGCAGATGTAGCAGGCGCGAGCCTTGAGCAAAGTTCCCGCAGTCGTGGCCGCGGTGCTCGCCTCAAGCGTCAGTCCTTTGGTCTCGTCGTCAATGCGGTCCGAGGCGCCCGTTGCCGTGGCCGCCACGACCGCCTTGTCGGCCTGCGCGATGGTGGCACGCTTCTCTCGGCGCCGCTCCTGTTTGACCGCCTTGAACATGTGTGAGGTGCCCTGCCTGACAGCGACAAAGTCGGGGTGATCCTCACTCAGGTGACGAAGGCTCGCGAGCACGCGAAGGGTGGTGGCCAACTCTTCGGGGTCGACGCCGTCTTGGTTGTTCGCGGGGGAAGGGGCATCGGTGGGCACGCGAAGGAGCCTACCGAAGCGGACGGATCCTGGGGAGCATTGCTACTTAGACGCGAGCTGCCGCGGACAAGGCTCCTGTGCTCAACCCCGTGCTGAGCCGTGCGGCGACCTGGGTATTCGCGATCCTCGTGATCGTAAGCTCCTTCGGCGCCACCACCATCATCGCGATCGTTGGCGATGCGGGGGCGAAGGCCGTCTGGGATGGCGCGTTCAATTAGTCGCTGACAGGCTTGGTCAACAGGGTTTCGGCATTACTGCAGGGGCCCCGTTGGCAATGACAGCAGCGACACCGCCCGATGGGCGTAAAGAGGCAGCAGCCTGCTCCAATGCCGCCCTCACAGCGCCAATCGCCGCATCGTGACCAGACGATTCCCTCGCTGCGGTGAAGATGGTCCTCTCTGCGACGGGCAACAACGGCAGCGCCGTGATTTCGCTTCCCGATTGGCTCCACATCAGGCCGGGAAGCAACCCCACGGCGAGTCCTGCTTGGATGTAGCGCACATGGGCCTGAAGGTCCGCAGTTTCGAACCGGACGTCGGGTTCGAATCCAGCGGTGCGGCATGCTTGCTCTGCGAAGTGCCTGGTTGCGGTTCCCTCCGGCTCCATCACCCACGGCGCGTCGGAGAGGGCGTAGAGGGTGGTCGATGCCGACCATTTTCCGCCAACGCACAACCGAATTTCATCGCTGATGAGGGGCCTGCGGTCGATGCCCGGGTAGTGCGGGGCGGAATGATGCGGGTACTCCTCGGCGACGACGAGGTCGAAGTTGCGTGCCCAGGTGTCCGCGAGGGCGGCGCCGGGTTCCGACTGGGTCACCCTGACGCGGAGGGCGGGGTGGGCGGCGGCGAGAATGCCGAGCGCGGCAGGGACGAGCGAGAGCGCTGCCGACTGAAATACCGCGATCCTCACGGTGCCGTCGATCGTCTCAGCCCCATTCCTGAGCTCCGCTTGAGCGATCTCGAGGGTCGCGAGGATGATCTCTGCACGCTCCACGAGGCGCTCGCCCGCGGCAGTGAGGCGCAGCCCGCGCCCCGACCTGACGGTGAGAGGGACCCCTGCCTCCCTCTCAAGAATCGAGAGCTGCTGTGAGATCGCAGAAGGGCTGTAGCCCATAGCTTCCGCTGCCGCGGCAAGCGTTCCACGCGCGGCAAACTCCCTGAGCATCCTGAGCCTCGTGAGATCGAGCATGTCTTTAGTTAAGCAGAAGTGACCTAAAGGCGTCAGCAAGATTCACTAGTGCTGATTGCCCGAGTGGGCCGACACTTGTGCGAAAGCCCAAGAAGGAGGTTCGATGACCACCCCCACCACACAGTCAAGCGCCCGCACAGTGCACGGCCCTGACGAGGTCACGCATCTGGTGCGTCATTGGCTCGAGGCATCCCGAAGCTACCCCGTCAAGGGTTCTGCCAAATTGCTGGCGGGGCTCTTGGCCGAGGAAGGCGGGCTCGCTTTCCTCACGCAGTTTGTGGACGGGGTGATTCGCCCGGAGGACACGCGTGTCGCGGCACGCGCCTTCAGGCGCATGGCAGTAGGCAACACTCGCTTTCTTCCCGCCTATCAGCGGGTGCTTCTCCGCATCGGTGCAGTCGCCTCACACGTGCTGCCGGGTTTGGTGGTGGTGGTGGCCCGTCGCACCGTGCGGCTCATGGTGGCCCACCTCATCGTGGACGCCACGCCTGGGCGGCTTGGACCCGCCCTGGCTAGGTTGCGCTCCAAGGGTCACCGGCTCAACGTCAATCTGTTGGGGGAGGCTGTGCTGGGCAACGAGGAGGCGTCCCGCAGGCTGCAGCGCATTGCGGCGCTCCTGAGTCGAGACGACGTTGACTACGTCTCGCTCAAGGTCTCCTCGGCGATCGCGCCACATAACCCGTGGGCCTTCGACGAGAACGTGGCCCACATCGTCGACACTCTGCGGCCGTTGTTTCGCGTGGCCGTCGATCGGCACGGCTCCTTCATCAACTTGGACATGGAGGAGTTCAGGGACCTCGACCTCACTCTTGAGGTATTCACGAAGCTGCTCGACGAGGACGAGTTCCTTGGTCTGACTGCGGGAATCGTGTTGCAGGCCTACCTTCCAGACTCGATGGCAGCGATGGAGCGGCTCCAGACCTGGGCGTCCGCCAGGTGGGCCCGTGGGGGAGCACCCATCAAGGTGCGGCTTGTGAAGGGCGCCAACCTGTCGATGGAGCGCGTGGACGCAGAGATTCACGGTTGGCCACTCGCGACGTGGGGATCCAAGGCGGAGTCGGACGCACAGTACAAGCGACTGATCGACTATGCGTTGACTCCGGAACGCACTCGGAGTGTCAAGGTGGGAATCGCGGGACACAACTTGTTCGACATCGCGCACGCTCACCTCACCGCGGCCGAGCGGGGCGTGAGCGACGCGATCGACTTTGAGATGCTGCTCGGTATGGGCGAGCATGTGGCCGCCTCGGTCGCGCGCGACGTAGGTGCGCTTCGCCTCTACACGCCGGTGGTGCACCCCAGGGAGTTCGATGTTGCCCTCGCTTACCTGGTGCGGCGGCTCGAGGAGGTCGCCAGCAAGGAAAACTTCATGTCCTCGCTGTATGAACTGGATGGCAACCCAGAGGTGTTCGAGCTCGAGCGCAAGCGATTCATTACGTCATGGGATCTCGTTGGCCGTCCCGGTGCCGCGACACACCGAGGCGCTCCATCTGCAGGCGACTACAACTCGGACCATTTCAGCAACGCTCCCGACACGGACCCGTCCCTCCCCTCGAGCCGCCAGTGGGCGCGCGCCGTTCTTGAGGCTTCTCGCGGTTCCCAGGTGGGTGTTCAGACGCTGGCCGACTCAAGAATTCTCGAGTCTGTGGCGCTCGATCGCGAGGTGGCGATCGCGACCGGCGCCGCGGATCGCTGGCAGTCCCTCTTGCCCGAAGACCGTGCGGGCATCCTTCATTCGGCAGGCCGCGCCCTCGAGGCACGCCGGACGGAACTGATCGAAGTCATGGTCTCGGAGGCAGGCAAGACCATCGACCAGGCCGATCCCGAGGTTTCGGAGGCCGTCGACTTCGCGCACTACTACGCGGCGCGTTCGCTCGAACTGTGGGCAACGCCGGGAGCGATGCCTGTGCCTCGCGGCGTGACGCTCGTGACGCCGCCCTGGAATTTCCCAGTGGCGATCCCAGCCGGTTCCACCCTCGCCGCGCTTGCGGCCGGTTCGGCCGTGATTCTCAAGCCGGCCGAACAGTCGGCCAGGTGTGGCGCCGTCCTTGCGGAGGCGCTGTGGGAGGCAGGGGTGCCCCGTGACGTGCTCCGGCTCATCGACATCGACCCCGAGGTGCTCGGCGACACTTTGATCGCCGACGAGCGCATCGACCAGGTGATTCTGACTGGCGGCTACGAGACTGCCGAGCGCTTCCTCACGGTGCGCCCTGGGCTGCGTCTCCTGGCCGAAACGAGCGGCAAGAACTCGATCATCGTCACACCATCGGCCGACGTCGACCTCGCCGTGCGCGACGTGGTTGCCTCTGCCTTTGGTCACGCGGGGCAGAAGTGCTCCGCGGCCTCACTCGTCATCGCGGTGGGCTCCGTCGCCACGTCGCGTCGCTTCCTCTCACAGTTGGAGGACGCGGTGCGCTCGATCGTTGCGGGGCAGGCAACGCAAGCCACAACTCAGATGGGGCCTGTCATCGAGCCAGTGCACGGCAAGCTCGAAAGAGCCCTCACCGCCCTCGAGCCGGGGGAGCGGTGGATGGTCGAACCTCGCCAGCTCGACGACTCTGGTCGGTCCTGGACGCCTGGTCTCAAGGCAGGCGTCATGCCAGGCTCGTTCTTCCATACGACCGAATGCTTTGGTCCGGTTCTAGGCGTCATGACTGCGCGCACCCTCGACGAAGCGATCAGTATCCAGAACGCCGTCGACTATGGCCTTACCGCGGGCCTTCAGTCGCTCGACCAAAACGAGATAGCGCACTGGCTTGCAACGGTTGAAGCCGGCAACGCCTACGTAAACAGGGGGATCACTGGGGCGATCGTGCAACGACAGCCGTTCGGCGGCTGGAAGCGCTCCGTTGTGGGTCCCTCGCTCAAGGCGGGCGGTCCCCACTACCTCACCGCGCTGACTGGGTGGCAACGCACCGCTTTGCCTGCGCACGAGGCGCCAACCGGGCCGGTCCTCGCGCTGCTCGATCGCGCCGAGGCCCCCGCATGGGTGCGGGACGCGGCTGCGGCCGACGCGCTGGCCTGGGAGGAGCGCTTCGGCCGCTCCACCGACGCTTCGGGCCTGCGTTGCGAGGAAAACCGTTTTCGGTACGCACCGGCAGGCACCGATATTCGGTGGGATGGGCTGTGCGGCATCGACGCGCTGACGCGCGTGTGCGCCGCACGACTCGTCGCGGGCGGAACAGGCGTCGTTTCCTCTCCCGTCGCGCTCCCCACTGAAATTGCCGACGCGCTCGGCGCCGTGGGTCTGACCCAGACGGTGGAGACCTGGGAGGCGTGCGTCGCCCGTGCCTCATCGACCCCTGGCGGAAGGATTCGACTCGTGGCGGAAGGACCGTCGCAGGTGCACGGGACAGCGGCGGCGGCGGTCTTTGCCGAACACGTCACCGCGAACCCGGCGCTTGAGCTCCTGCCGTTCCTCAAGGAACAGGCCGTTTCGGTCACCGCGCATCGTTTCGGAACCCCGAACAGTCGTGTGTTGGCTGTGTGAAGTCGGGTAGGAGTCGGACGCTCAGCGCTTGGCGAGAATCAACACCTGATCTGCGACGGCGTCGAGGGGTTGATCTGGGTGGAAAAGTAGCCACTCAAGCCCAGCGCCTGCAATCGCTCCAAAGAACGCGGCTCCCGCCGTCTCCGTGATCGCCTCCGCCGCAGCGCTTCCTCCCGACTCGTGGGCGACCTCACGCAGCACGTCGCGGTAAAGAACGACGACCGAGGAACGTGCGGGCCTAATCGCATCGGCCCAAGGCCGATCGGTGCGGAACATCTCCGACGCCACGATCTTCGCGCGCGCTGGGTTCTGCTGAAGCACCGTCAGCGTCGCTTCCGTGACGGCCCGCAAGGCCTCGGAGCCCACGAGATTGCACCGAGCCTCACGAACCGCGTCCGCAAGACGATCGAAGCCCGACTGCAGCACGTTTTCAAAGATCGCGTCCTTGGAGGGGAAGTGGTAATACAGGCTTCCCTTTGCAACGTGCGCTTCCTCGGCAATCTCGTCCATCGAAGAACCACTGATTCCATGTTGCGCCGCGACGGAAACGGCGGCACGCATGATGATGTCGCGCGTGGGTATGCGGGCCATGGATTCCTCCTCGATGGTGCGGGGGCCGTCTCGCGACGGCGCTTTGGAGCCTAAACGGTGAGTTCTGGGTGCAGGCGGGCAATGGTCCACACCTTCTGACGTCCCGTCGCGAAGGCGCTCACGACGAGGGATATCACCAGCAATCCTGTCATGAAGGCCAGTGCCACCCAGAAGCGGCTATCGACCCCTCCGCCCATGAGCGCACGCAACCCATCGACCACATATGTGGCTGGCATGTACGGGTGTATTGCCGAGAAGAAGCCTGGGGTGGTCTCGACCGGGTAGGTGCCGCCGGATGACGAGAGCTGAAGCATGAGCAGGACCAGGCTCACGACACGCCCTGCGGCCGTGCCCAACAGGATGATAAACATCTGTTGCAGCGCCAGGAAGGCGAGGGTAGTCAGGGCCACGAAGAGCGTGGTGGCGATGAGGTGATCGGGCCGGAGGCCCACGCCGAGCACGAGCACCGCCATCATGATCGCGACCTGGCCCGTCGCGATGAAGACCGCAGGAATGTAGCCCGTCATCACGGTGCGAATTCCCGAGGCGTTTGAGGCCAAAGGGCGCCGCGGCAGCGGCCTAAGGATGAGCCATGTGATGAGTGCGCCGACAAAAGTCGCAAGAGCGATGAAGAAGGGCGCGAAGCCTTCTCCAAATCCCTGAACCTCGTTCGCCGTGGTTTCGTCGAGCACCACGGGCGTCGCGATGACGTTCGACAAGGTCACGATCTCGTCCGCCGAGTAGGTCGGCGCGAGTGCGGCACTCGTCGCGAGCGTCGTGGCGAATGATTCTGCGCCCGCCGCAAGCTCGGAGGATCCCTCCGCGGCAGTTGCCGCACCATCAGAAGCCGCCTGCGCACCGCTTGCCAGCGAGTCAAGACCGGTGCTCAGGCTCCTCGCCCCGGTTTCTGCTGTCGCTGAGCCGGAGGCCACCTTGATTGCGCCCGAGTTGAGCTGAGAGATCGCGTCGGTGAGCACCGGAGCAGACGAGGACAGCGTTTCCGCTCCCGCAGAGACGGACGACGCGCCAGCCGAAAGCGCAGTGAGGCTTCCGCCGTTCGCCTCGAGCGTTGCCTCGAGCTGTGCGAGTGTCATGCTCGGGTATGCGGCGGCCAGTTCGGCGATCGTCGAGATGCCGTGTGAGACCTGGCTCGCGCCGGCCGCCAATCTGGCGGAATCCGTCGTGAGCGTCGATGCCTGTGAGGCCAGTTGAGTGAGGCCGTCGCTGAGGTCCGTCGCACCGATGTGGAGCGAGCCGAGGCCACCCGCAAGATCACGCCCGCCGCCCGCAGCGTCCGCGGTGCCAGAGCTGAGTTCCGTCAATCCGTCGTTCAGGTCGGCGAGCCCCCCGTCAAGGGTCGTGGCGCCGTCGTTGAGTTGAGTGGCAGCGTCCGACGCGGACCGAATGCCATCCGCAAGCGTCGATATCCCCGCGAGCATCGTGTTCGCGGTGGTCTGGGTCGTCGTGGTCGCGACAGCGTCCCGCACCTGGATCATCGCGTGTTGACCGAGCGTGGTGGCGAGAAAACTGTTCGTGTCGTTATACGACACCTCGATGCGTCCAGACGTGGGCTCCGACGTCTCCACGGAGGCAAGATCGGTGGAGAAGTCCGCGGGGATCGTGACCGCGAAGGTATAGGCGCCGTCGCTCACGCCCGACGCCGCGTGGGCCGCGTCGACGACCTCCCATCCAAGGTCGCGTCGCGCGAGTAGCTCGTCCACCACCTGGGAGCCGGCGGCGAGCGTCGTGCCGTCCGACATTGCGGCCGGGACGTCTTCATTGACCAAGGCGATAGGGAGGGCGTCCATATGGGTGTCTGGCGCCCAGAATGCCCACAGGTACAGCGCGCCATAGATCAGCGGGATAAACAGGAGGACAACGACGGCCGCCTTGGGCAGGGTGCCTTGGCGGAAGCGCTTGAGTTCGGTTCCAGGGGAAAACAGAGACATGGGATTCCAGTTCGGAGGGCTAGCGGCCCAGCGTCACGATGGCGCGGGATTGGGGGGAGAAGAGGTTGAGGTCGCGCTCGTCGGCGCTACCTACGACAAAGAAGGTGCCCGCCTGGGCGAGAGCTGTGAGGCGGTCGGCAACTGCGGCGCGCTCGCACGGGTCTTTGACGTCGTCGAGATCGTCGACGAGCACCATGCGGGGGCCCTCAAGCAGGGCGAGCGTGATGCGCAGGAGAAGCTCTTGGGCCTCTGTCATGTCACGCACGAGGCAACGGGCGTCTGGTGCCGTCATCGGGCCAAAGACGGGTTGCAGGATCTGTGCGACGTCGGCATGACGGAGGTGTCGGACGCGGCGGTACCACGGCGCGATCCAGGTCACGCGTTCGCGCACAGCTTCGGCGACCGTAGCCTCGGATTCGAGAAGGTCGATCGCGTCAAAGCCTGCGATCCCGGTCAGGCGCCGCACGTCGGCCGCGCGCGTGTTCGCATCGATCCCGAACACGCGAACGGTTCCCTTGTTGATGCGCATGCGACCCGCTGCGGCGAGCAGGAGAGAGGTCCTGCCGCTGCCGCGATTTCCCAACACCACAGTGATGGGGGCTGACGAACTGGCGTCGAGAGGTCCGAAGACTGCGCCTCGGGCCCCGCATACTGTGGCGCCGTCGATCTCGAGCACCGACGTGACGAGGGTTTGAGACTCTATGGCGGCGATGGCCGTCGTGGTCATGGGTTCTCCTTACTTGTACTGACCAGTCAGTATAGCGCGGGAGAAGGAGAACTATTCCGGGCCCAAGGACACGGTTCTTCAGAAGAGTGAGGGGGGCTACGGTCCGAAGGCTCTTGCTGCCGCCACGAACGCGCGATACACCGATGATGAACCTGGGTCCTGCTCCGGATGCCATTGAATCGCCACGCAGAACGTCAGGTTTGGGTCCTCAACGGCTTCGATCACGTCGTCGTCGCTCCAGGCTGAAACCCTAAGTCCATCGCCGAGTGAGTCGATTGCCTGATGGTGGTACACCGGCACCGTGCGTTTGGCGGAATGCATCGTCGACAGGAGCGAGCCCGCAGTGACGGTGATGGGAACCGCAGAGAACACCCCGTTGACTCCTTGATGGCGAGTGGAGCCGACCACGTCGGGCAGGTGCTGGTGTAGCGTGCCGCCGCGGAGCACATTGAGTACCTGAGCCCCTCGACAGACGCCGAGAACCGGCATGTTTCTGTCCAATGCTCCGCGAACAAGGGCGAACTCCCACGCGTCTCGATCGTCGTGCGGAGCGTCGGTTTCGGCGTGCGGCGCCTGACCATATGCCGCGGGATTCACGTCGTAGCCGCCCGAGACACACAAGCCATCGAGCCCGTCGAGGATGCGCGACACGACTGCGGTGTGGGCCTCCTGGGGAGGGAGCACGACGATGCTTGCCCCGGCGGCGACGATCGGCTCAATGTAGGTGGTGGGCAGGAACACCGCGTTCACGTCGAACGCACCCATTGCCGCCCGGTCGAGGTAGCTGGTCACGCCGATGATCGGCCGAGCAACGCTCATTCCCACCGACCGATGGAGACGAGGAACTCCTTGAGAATGTCGGCCCTGTCGCTCACGATGCCGTCGACGCCCATGGCCACGAGCCGTTCCATTTCATCCCGGTCGTTGATGGTCCATACGTGGACGAATTTGCTGGCGGCGTGTGCGGCCTCGACATGACGGGCGGTGAGTACCCGAAGCGGACCCACGGAGGCTGGAACCTGCACGGCATCCACGGCCACGAGCGGAGCGTCCATCGTGGCGCTTAAGAATCCTCCCGCAAAGAAGGCCGCTGCTTCCCGAGTGCCTGCAGAGGTCGCGACCGGACGGGAGAGCAGCGCCTCGGTGGCCTCGCGCCGCGCGGTGGAAAATGACGCGAGGCAGACCCTGTCGTGCGCGTGGGTGCGTTCGATCACCGCGGCGACTGGCGCTACCCCGGACGCGGCCTTCACATCAATGTTGACGCGCAGTTCCGGCCACGTGCCGAGGATGTCCTCAAGAAGCGGAACGGGTTCGACGCCCCCGATTTTGGCGCTCTTCACGTCGGCCCAGTTCAGGTCCGCGACGTTGCCACGTCCGTCAGTGGTGCGGCCGAGCGCGGCGTCGTGAAGGGCAACGGCCACGCCGTCCTTGGTGCCGTGGGCGTCGGTCTCGACGTAGCGAAACCCCAAATCGACGGCGGCCTGAAACGCTGCCATCGAGTTCTCGTGGCCGTCGAGCGAATAGCCTCTGTGTGCGAGAGCGGCCACAGCGCCGCCGGTGTCGAAGTAGGCGTGTTTCGTCATGTCATCACACTATCGATCCACGAGAGCACCGCGTCGAAATATGCCGCACGGGGCTCGTCACGAGAGAGGCTCAGGTCATGCACGCCTCCCGCGATCACCAGTTCGGTCACGCGTGAGCCGAGGTGCGGCGTCATGCGAGCGATCACCTCGACGTCGAGAACGGTGTCTTGAAAGTCGAGAAGGCGATTGTCTTCACTGTCGGGTCCAGACGTGTCCGACCTCGCGGCGAGTACGGGTACGGCTATGCCGAGCCCCTTGGCCACGCGGTGCTGGGCGTGTCGCACAGCATTGGCCCACGCAGCGCGCACGGGCAGTCCCTCTGGTCGCTTCCACGCGCGGTCGAACTCCCATCGCCCGCTACCGCTCACGTGTTGGTGGGTCGCGTATATCGACGGGTGACTCGATACGACGGCGAGGGGTCGGAGCGCAGCGATTGCGGGCAGTCCCGCCGAAAGAGATCGCTGCAGCGCGCTGTGACGTGCCCCAAAGAGCGGCGAGTTGAGAACCAGCCCGACGAGGGCGGGGTGGGGGCGATCGGCCGCCCATATAGCGCTCGTTAGGCCTCCCGTCGAGTGCCCATGGATCACAAGCGCCAGCCCTGGGTGCAGCGCCACGACCGCGTCAACGGCGGCCGAAATGTCATCGCCCTGTTCGCGGGCGTCGGTCAGAAGGTGAGGCACCTCGCCCTGAAGCAATGAGCGGCCCGCCCTGGCCAGATCGACCGCATAGAAGGCAAGGCCTGCATCGGTGAATGCGCTCGCAAGATGAGTCTGAAAAAAGTAGTCGTTGTATCCGTGCACATGCAGAATCACCGCGCTCGGGTGAGTTGGCTGAGCGCTCGGGCGGACCAAAGTGCCCTTGCCGACGGGCCTCCGCTCGAAGCCCTTGAGCACGTCGCGACTCCACGTGCCTTGGTTCTTCTCCATCACCGCAGGTTATCCGTATAGGGGCGTTCGGAGTGGCGTCGATATTGGCGAGGCTATCTTTCGTTCATCAAAACCGTGCAGACTGTGCCCATGAGCGATGGCGCCGACGGTACCCACCTGCCCTCTATCCGCGATGTCACCCTGGACCCCGCCGACGTGGGCGTGCCCATTCCGCGCAAGAGGGTGGTCGCCTGGGCGCTGTGGGATTGGGCCACGCAGCCGTTCAACTCGGTCATCATCACCTTCGTCTTTACGGCGTTGTACCTCACTTCCGACCAGTTCATCGATCCCGCCATCGCCAAACTAGGGGAGGGGAACAAGGAGTACGACGCCGCGATCGCCCACCTGACATCCGGCCTTGGCGCCGCGATCACGGTCGCGGGAATCTTCGTCGCGCTCTTCGCGCCGGTGCTGGGTCAACGCGCCGACGCAACGGGGCGCCGCAAGGCATGGCTGGGCGTCACGACGGCATTGCTCGTCGCATCGATGGCAGGCTTGTTCTTTGTCGAAGGAGCTCCGGCCTACTTCTGGCTTGGCGCGGGCCTCATCGCGTTCGGCTCGGTTGTTTCCGAGATCGCAGGGGTCAACTACAACGCGATGCTGACGCAGGTATCCACCCCCAAAACGGTGGGCCGCGTATCTGGCCTCGGCTGGGGCCTTGGCTACGTAGGGGGCATCGTCGCCCTCGTGATCGTGGTCATCGCAGATGGCTCCGACTGGTGGGGCATGGATACCTCGAATGGTATGGCGTACCGCCTCATCGCGCTGGGCTGCGCGGCATGGGTTCTGGTGTTCGGCTGGGCCGTGTTCGTGTTCGTTCCCGAGGTCAAGACCGGAAGCAGGGCCGGTGGCGCTACGTCCCCTTGGGGGCACGTCGTCCTGTGGATCAAGGGCTACGGAGTGCTGTGGAACGACCTCATGAACCTGTGGCGCACCACGCGCCCCACGCTGTGGTTCCTGCTCGCCTCCGCTGTTTATCGTGACGGGCTGGCAGGCGTATTCACGTTTGGTGCCGTGATCGCCTCGAAGTCCTTCGGGTTCTCGAACCAAAACGTGATCCTGTTCGGCATCGCGGCAAACTTGATCGCGGGCATTTCCACCATCATTGCGGGGCGCTACGACGATCGATTGGGGCCGCGAGCGGTCATCCTTACCGCGCTCAGCCTGATCACCGGATCGGGAATCATCGTGGTGGCGTTCCACACGGTGGGTGCGGTGATCTTCTGGATCTTCGGGCTAGTGCTGAGCGCCTGTGTGGGGCCCGCGCAGGCGGCCTCTCGTTCACTGCTTGCCCGCGTGAGCCCCGTCGGCAAGGAGGCCGAGATCTTCGGCCTCTATGCCACCACCGGAAGGGCCGCGTCGTTTATGGCGCCAGGCATGTGGACTCTCATGATCGCGATCACGGGCGCCACGATTTGGGGCACTCTCGGTGTGATCGCTGTGGTCGCGGTCGGCTTGGTCCTGCTCCTCCTTGTTCGCACTCCCGCCGATCGCGGCGCCGCGTAGCGGGAACACCGCGAAGGTCGCATCGGTTATAGGTATACGGGCGCGTCGTACGGCGTTGCTCGCGCACACACGTCACCAACGAAGGAGCACCATGAGCGTCGTCAGCACTGCACAGGCCACCTGGTCGGGGAATCTCGCCGACGGTGCCGGATCTACCACCCTCGTCTCGTCGGGTCTCGGAACCTTTGCCACGAATTGGAAGGCGCGCGCGGAGGGCTCCGACGCCACGACGACACCCGAGGAGCTCCTTGGTGCGGCACATGCAGCGTGCTACACCATGGCGATGTCACACGGACTCGCCGGAATGGGCCTGATCGCCACCAGAATCGACGTGAAGGCGGATGTCACGTTCGTGCCCGGAGAGGGTATTACCGGTGTCGCTTTGAGTGTGATCGCGGACATTCCGGGCTTCGAAGCCGCAGCATTCGCGGGCTTCGCCGAGGCGGTCAAGGCGGACTGCCCCGTTTCCAAGGCGCTCACGGGCACCACAGTGACCCTCGCGTCGGCCGCGCTCCTCTAAAGGGGAGACACATACCCCATGGGGTATGCTTAGTTCATGATGAGTTTTCTGATGGACCTGCGTGCCTGGCCCGTGCGACGCTGGTGGTTCGCGCTCGGGACCGCGGTCGCTACCTACCTGTTCATCGCGCTGCCGACGGACCTGATTGACAACCCGCTTTTCGGCAGGGATGTGCCACCCACATCGTGGTCGCGGGGAGTGCTCGTAGTGAGCTCGATCCTGGCCGGCCTCGTGGCGGCGACCTATGTCCGTACCCCCGACTCGGCACCTCGCAAAAGAGAGGGCCGCCTGGGGGCGGCCGGAGGAATGATCACGTTCTTCGCCGTCGGTTGTCCCGTATGCAACAAACTCGTGTTGCTCGCACTTGGCTATTCGGGCGCGCTGAAGTACTTCGGCCCCCTGCAGCCCTATTTGGCGGTCGGCGCCATCGTGCTGCTCGCTTGGGCATTTGTGGGAAGGGTGCGCCGCGAGAAGTCGTGCCGCATTCCGGGCGCCACCGCCCCAGACCGAACGACCAAAATAACCGTCCTGGACGACATCGCCAGGTAACGTGCACTTATGCGCGCCCTTACCGAGTTCTTCCGCGGCGTCGGCTTCTATTGGCGTGGGTTTGGCACCTGGACACGCGATCCAGGACTCATGGCCATCGGACTGCTCCCCGGACTGATTACGGCCTGGATATTCGTGATGGCATTTGTGGCACTCACGTGGTGGCTCGACCCTGTTTCGAACTGGGTCGCGGACCGTCTTGTCGGCGACGGCAGTGCTCACTCCCTGATCGCGGTAGCAGCGGCACTCGGCATTGTCGGTGCCACCGTGTTGGTGGTGGTGTACGGCTTTGTTTCGGTGACCACGGTCGTGGGGCAACCCTTCTTTGAGCACCTTTCACACAGCGTCGATAGCCGTCTTGGATCCGTCACTCCTGGCCCCGGGTGGCCGTGGTGGCGCAATGCCCTGCGGGGCGTGGGGGAGTCGCTGCGCATTTCGTTCGTGACCGTGCCGATGTCCATGGCGGTCGTGCTCTTGGGCCTCGTGCCCTGGGTGGGCACCGTGGTGGCATTTGCGCTCGGCGCGTTGGTGGGAGGTTGGTTCGTGGCGCTCGAGTTCTGCGCCATTCCCTTTGAGCGGAGGGGACTGTTGCTGCGCGACAGGCGCCGAGTTCTGGGCGCCCACAGGGCACGCACGCTCGGCTTTGGCGCGATGGCCTTCGTGATGGCGGCATTCGCCCCAGTAGCGGTGATGATGATGCCTTCGGCGGTTGCCGGAGGAACCCTCTTGGCTCGGTGGGCTATCGACCAAGACGTCGCGGCGCGCGCCCTTGGGGCGGCGGACTCGGCGGCGTCGCGCGCGAGGAGTTAGTGGGGGGCCGTTCCGAGAGAGGCGGCTAGCGTCGCAAGCTCACCCCGGCATGAGTCGGGCGACACCGGCAATCCGATCGCGAGAATCTGACGGGCGAGATCGGCACCCGACTCTGTTGCGGCCACGCTTCCGAGATGGGCGCGCACGGCCGCCTCATACGCGGGCACTGCTCGATCAACGACGGCGGAGCCCGCATCCGTCAGGGCCACCCAGGTGCCGCGTTGATCGCTTTCACACAGGACGCGCTCAATCAGCCCCTTGCGTTCCATGCGAGAGACCTGGTGTGAGAGACGGGACTTTTCCCATGCCAGCATGTGCCCGAGCTCTCCGGCCCGCAATCTGCGGTCCGGTGAGGCGCACAGCGCGCTGAGGATGTCGAACTCGGGAAGAGAGACGCCAGCGTGGAGCCTGAGCTCGTCTTCAACAACGGCGGTGAGCTGGCGCGCGGCAAAAGACAACGCGCGAAATAGCGTGACGTCGACGCCTGCCTGCTCGACCATGTCGTTAGCGTAGTGCTGGGGTGCCGCCTGCGCAGTGGTGGACAACAAATGTGTGCCGGGTGATTATGGTGGGCCCATGCCTATCCGCCGCTTGGTCGCCCACACGTCGCTCGCATCGCTCGAGCCCCGTTTCGCCGCCATCCGAGCCGAGGAGGGGGTGAAGGAGGGGCGATCGCAAGGCGCGCTCGCTGAGGTCGCAGCCGGAGGACAAGACGCCGATCCGGCCCACATCGAGGGGGATCGCGAGGATCAGACAGACGCGCCGTTCGTGACGATTGATCCCGAAGGTTCCACCGACCTTGACCAGGCCGTCCTTATTGAATCCGTGGCCGGAGGTTGGCGAGTTCGTTACGCGATTGCGGATGTGGCCGCGCACGTCCTACCGGGTGGGGCGCTCGACCAGGAGGCCTGGGCGCGCGTCGAGACCGTGTATTGCCCCGACGTCCGCGTGGGTCTGCACCCGCCACAGATGTCCGAAGGCTATGCCTCTCTCCTTCCCGGCCAACGGACCAAGGCCGTGGTGTGGGATCTGCGTGTGGCTGCATCGGGTGAGCTCGAAGAGATCGATGTGAGAAGGGCATGGGTGCGGTCCGTACGCAAGTTCTCGTATGAGGAACTCGCGCACCGGCCTCCTAGCGAAGCATCGGCGCTTCTCGCGGACCTCAGGGGTTTCGGCTCAGCACGACGCGCTGCACTCGCGAAGGCCGGTGCCGTCACCCTGCCCAAGCCGAGCCAAGAGATCGAGCGTGACGGATCGGCGCTCACCCTTGAGTTTCGTGCAGGGACGCCCGTCGAAGATGACAATGCCCAGGTTTCCCTCTTGACGGGCTCCGCTGCGGCACGGCTCATGGTCGCGGCGGGGGTAGGCGTCTTGAGGACGATGCCTCCGGCGACGGACGCCGCTGTCGCACGCCTCCGCCTCCAAGCCTCCGCAATGGGGGTCCCGTGGGATGAGGGTGAAACCTACGCGCGCATGCTCACGAAGCTCGACGTGACGAGCCCCCGTGCGGCGGCCTTTCTTACGGCAGCCGTGTCGCTCTTTCGTGGTGCCGCGTGGTCACCCTTCGATGTGAGCGGAGGCCTCCCTCTGCCTGACCCGCTCACACACGGCGCACTTGCCGCCCCATACGCCCATGTGACAGCCCCGCTGCGACGCTTGGTTGACCGCTACGGAACCGAGGTGTGCCTCGCCCACGCGGCCGGTCGTCCGATTCCAGAATGGGTACGCGATGCACTTCCACGCCTCGGCGACACCATGTCGGGTGGTGTGCGACGCGGCAACAGGGTCGATCGGGCGTGTCTCGATGCGGTCGAATCCGCGGTGCTTGGTCCGCACGTGGGGGAGACCTTTGAGGGTGTGGGGCTCGACAGCGACACGGTCCAACTCACCGCGCCGGCGGTGATCGCGAGATGCGATGGCGAGATCATCGTGGGGCGCAGGCAACGCCTCAAGCTGGTGAGCGCGGACCCCAACAAGGGCGTGCGTTTCGAGGTCGCCTCATGACCACGAGCGAGAAGCGCGCCCTATGGGAGGCCCGGTATGGCGCGGCGCCCGTGTGGAGTGGCCGTGTCAACGAGCCTCTGCGTGCGTGGAGCGAGGCACATCCGCCGAGCACTGGAAGTCGGGCTCTGGATCTTGCCTGCGGCGAGGGCGGGGACGCACTGTGGCTCGCCTCTCAGGGCTGGAACGTCACCGGAGTGGACTTCGCGGCGGCCGCAATCGCCCGCGCGCTTGCAGTCGCCGCGAACCAGGGTCTCGAAGTCGAATGGATTGCGGCAGATGTCACGGCGTGGGAGCCGCCCTCAGAATTCGCGCTCGTGACGCTGTCGTTCTTTCATGAGGCGCTTGAGGTCAGGCGTGCCGCCTGGACGGTTGCCGCGTCGGCACTCGCTGAGGGAGGCACCCTCCTCATTACGGGACACGCACCAGACCCCCGCGATGGCGCCCCTGGACCTCCGCCAGAATCCCGATTCACCCCCGAGGAGGTCGCGGAACACCTTGGGGACGGCTGGCACCACGTGTATCGGGAATTGCGACGCGAGGCGACGGGTAGTCATGCGGGCCACATCGTGACCGATTTCTCCATGGAGCTCACGCGCGCGGCGCCCCCTGTCACCTGAGATTGTCGGATGGGCTTTGTCTCTTTTGAGATGCCAACCGCGCACAATGTGAGTACGGTCGAAGGAGAGGAAAGGAGTCGCCATGTCGGACAAAGAGAACACCGTCAGCAGGCACGAGGTCTTTGAGGAGATTCGCGCAAGCGAACTCGCGCGAGGCGCAAGCGACGACGAAGCCGCCCGGATCGCGGCGGCACGAGTCGACCAAGTCATGGAGATCAAGAAGGCCGAGTAGTAGGGGCGTCGACGCGCGACCCTACGATGGGGCCATGGTAGACACGTCCTCAGCGCCCCCATCGTGGCGCAACCAGATGACGTTGCCCAATGTCATTACTCTTGCGCGTATTGGTGCGATCGTCGTCTTCGGCGTGCTCCTCGTGCGCTCGATCGACGGTTGGGCCATCACCGTGCTCGCCATCGCGGGAGCTAGCGACTTTCTCGACGGATACCTTGCGCGGCGGCTAGGACAGACGTCGGATCTTGGGCGGATTCTCGACCCCGCAGCGGACCGACTCCTCACGGTCGTCGTGGTTCTCGGTCTCGCATGGCGCGAGATTATTCCGTGGTGGCTCTTGGCGTTGCTGCTCGCGAGGGACATGGTGATGGGCGTGGCGTTGCTGTGGTGGCGGCACCTTGGTGCGTCTACTCCACGGGTGACCTTCTTGGGAAAGGCGGCCACGTTTGCTCTCTACGTGTTCCTGCCGTTGTCCTACCTCGCCTTTGAGCGCTGGGAGGCCGTCCACGCGTTTGCGATCTGGGCGGCGGCGGCGTCGGCCGTTCTCTATTGGGGCTCTGCTATGCAATACCTCTCTCAACTGCGGCGCACACGATCAGTTGCCCGAAACTCGACATAGGATGACCTCAAAGGAGGTGCCATGACGTACGACGAATCGCCTGTTGAACGGACGATGTCCCTGGCCGCGCACATCGTGGGTGACGAGACCGTTCCCGGTCGTTTGAGCGCACAAGACCAGATCGCGGTCGATGCGCTTTCGGCAGACCACGCACTCTTGATCGTCCATCACGGTCCGAACGCAGGGGCACGCTTTCTGCTCGACGTAGATGTGACGGTCGCGGGCAGATCAGTCGCGTGCGACATCTTCCTTGACGACATCACTGTGAGCAGGGCGCACGCGAACTTTGTCCGCAACGGCACCGAGTTTTCGGTGCGCGATGCGGGTTCGCTTAACGGCACCTACGTGAACAGGGACAGGGTTGCGGAGGCCGTGCTCCAGGCCGGCGACGAGGTCCAAATTGGCAAGTACCGCCTCACGTTCTATCCCGGCGCCGCCAGGTAGGTCGGTCGTGTCAGAACCGGCACGCAGCGACGTAGCCGGGCCCTCGTCTGCGGCCACGGCGCCATGGCCACACCAGCTCTCGCACTCGCCGACGTTGCGCGTCGGTGACGTGCTGGGTGCACTGCGTCACGATTTTCCTTCCTTGACCACGTCGAAGGTGCGCTTTCTCGATAGTCAGGGATTGGTGGTGCCGCAGCGCACTCCCGCGGGCTACCGGCTCTACTCGCCGTCCGATGTGGAGCGCTTGCGGTTTGTCTTGCGGCAACAGAGGGACGCCTACGCACCCTTGGGCGTCATTCGTGAGCGCCTCGGGCGCCTTGACGCAGGTCTCTCTCACGAGCCCCTTTCTCTCGCGGCCGTCGCGTCGGACGGTGCGGAAATCGTGTCGATCGACGAGGCCGCACGCCTCGCGGAGACAACCACGGAGACGATTGCGCTTCTCGCGTCAGAGGGAACCATCGTGGCCACCGCTCCAGGTAGATTCAATCGGACCGACGTGCCGCTCATTGGCGCCTGCGCGCGATATCTGGAAGCGGGCGCGGACGTACGCGAGTTGCGTGCGCTTGCGCGTGTCGCAAAACGCGAGGCCGAGTCCGCAGCCGATGCGGCCGCCCCGCTCAAACGCCGCGATGATGACCTCGGTGCCGCCGCATCGAGGCAAGCGCGCCATGACGCCGCGGCCACCGTCTTTGCGGCACTCATGCGCCACGTTGAGGGCTCGCCGAACACGCTAGGGTCGCCTGGCGCGACACGCGGTAACGTGAATACGCACGGTCGTTGATTTGAAGCTCGTTAAACCCTAACGTTGTGGTTGAAGGTAAAGGAGGGGACATGGCAGACACTGAACACCCAGTGCGCGATCAAGGCGTGTTGTTTAACGACGGCCTGGCGCCCCTCGACGAGAACACTGGATACCGCGGTCCATCGGCATGCAAGGCCGCAGGCATCACGTACCGCCAACTCGACTACTGGGCCCGCACGGGACTTGTTGAGCCCACAGTGCGCTCGGCGACCGGCTCTGGCACGCAACGCCTCTACGGATTCCGCGACATTCTGGTTCTGCGTGTGGTGAAGCGCTTGCTCGACTCGGGAGTATCCCTCCAGCAGATTCGGACCGCAGTCGAGCACTTGCGCGAGCGCGGAGTCGAAGACCTGTCGCGCATCACTCTGATGTCCGACGGAGCCTCGGTTTACGAGTGCACGTCCGATGATCAAGTGATCGATCTGGTCCAGGGCGGACAGGGAGTGTTCGGCATTGCGCTGGGAAAGGTGTGGCGGGAACTCGAGGGTTCACTCGCGTCGCTCCCATCGGATCGTGGACACGACGCTCCAGCGATTGCCGTGGTCGACGAGCTCGCGCAGTTGCGAGCGCGCAAGGCCACTGCAAGCTAATAGCGCTGCGGCCGTCGCGCCCCCAACGTGGGGCGCCATCTTTTCCATGCGGGCGAGACCTAGCCCCTCCTGACCTATGACCGCGGTCGGTGAGCGCTCACGTGCCCCAAGAAAACTGGCAAGATGAAGCCACCGTCGAAGGGAAGCCAATGTTTTCTAAGATCCTCGTAGCCAACCGGGCCGAGATTGCTGTGCGCGCCTTCCGTGCCGCATTCGAACACGGCGCCAAGACTGTCGCGGTGTTCCCGTTTGAGGATCGCTTCTCCGAGCACCGCCAGAAGGCCGACGAAGCCTACCAAATTGGCCAGATCGACCACCCGGTGCGCGCGTACCTCGATATTGACGAGATGATCCGCGTCGCCAAGCTCTCGGGCGCCGACGCGATCTACCCCGGATACGGATTCCTCAGCGAGAACCCTGATCTGGCGCGCGCGTGCGAGGCAAACGGCATCGTCTTCGTCGGTCCGCCCGCCCACGTGCTCGAGATGTCCGGAAACAAGAAGACGGCAATCGACATGGCCAAGGCGGCGGGTATCCCCGTGCTTGCGTCAACTGACCCGGGCACCGATGTGGATGTGCTGATTGCCTCCGCACCAGGCATCGGCTTTCCCCTATTTGTGAAGGCGGTCGCAGGCGGTGGCGGTCGCGGCATGCGCCGTGTAGAAACGCCGGCCGACCTCCCCGGAGCGCTCAATGCGGCCATGCGTGAAGCGGAAGCAGCCTTCGGCGACGCGACGGTATTCCTCGAGCAAGCCGTGATCCGGCCGCGCCACATCGAGGTGCAGATCGTGGCCGATGCGCAAGGAAACGTCGTCCACCTCTTTGAGCGCGACTGTTCCCTCCAGCGACGGCACCAGAAGGTCGTCGAGATCGCACCGGCACCCAACCTCGATCCCAAGATCAGGGATGCGATGTGCCGCGACGCGGTGGCTTTCGCCAAGAGCATCGGGTACGTCAACGCAGGCACCGTCGAGTTCCTGCTCGACACCGAGGGCGAGCGCGCCGGACAGCATGTGTTCATCGAGATGAACCCGCGCATTCAGGTCGAGCACACGGTCACCGAAGAGGTCACCGACATCGACCTCGTCGGGACACAGCTGCGGATCGCGGCGGGGGAGACCCTGGACGAGATCGGGATCTTCCAGGACCAGATTCGCACCAACGGCTTTGCCATTCAGACTCGCATCACCACGGAGGACCCCGCCAACGGCTTCCAGCCCGACACAGGCCGCATCGTGGCCTACCGCAGCCCCGGAGGCGCGGGAGTGCGTCTCGACGGCGCCACGGGCCTCGCAGGCGGACGCGTCACAGGCCACTTCGACTCGATGCTCGTCAAACTCACGTGCCGTGGCCGCGATTTCCCGATGGCAGTGAGCCGTGCACGTCGTGCCCTTGCCGAATTCCGGATTCGCGGGGTCGCCAACAACATCCCCTTCCTGCGTGCGGTGCTTGAAGACCCCGAATTCCTCGCGGGCGACTTCTCGACGCGCTTCATCGAGGAACGTCCCGACCTTGTCGCGGTGGCTCAATCGCAAGAGCGGTCCACGAAACTGCTCGAGTACCTCGGCCATGTGTCGATCAACAGGCCGTACGGTGAGCCGCCGCAAATGATCAGGACCGCAGCGAAACTTCCCCCCATGGAAACCAAGGATCCCGCTCCCGACGGGGCGCTCCAGCACTTGCGCGCGGTGGGTCCTGCCAAGTTTGCGGCCGACCTTCGGGCACAAAAGGCCCTCGCGGTCACCGAAACGACCTTCAGGGACGCACACCAGAGCCTGTTGGCGACGAGGTTGCGCACCTACGACATGCTCGTTGTTGCCGACCATGTCTCACGCACGACCCCACAGCTCCTGTCGGTCGAGGCCTGGGGAGGCGCGACATATGACGTCTCCATGAGGTTCCTCAGTGAGGACCCCTGGATTCGCCTGGCTGCGTTGCGCGAGGCATTGCCGAACATGCCCATTCAGATGCTCCTGAGGGGCCGCAACACCGTGGGGTACACGCCGTATCCCGACGAGGTGGCCCACGCTTTTGTTCACGAGGCCGCTGCGACGGGCGTCGACATCTTCAGGATCTTCGACGCGCTCAACGACATCGACCAGATGCGACCAGCGATCGACGCTGTGCTCGAGACGGGCACTGCGGTGGCCGAGGGCACCCTGTGCTACACCTCGGACCTCACGAACCCGGCAGAGAAGCTCTACACGCTCGACTACTATCTTCGCGTGGCTGACCAACTGGTCTCCGCTGGCGTGCACATGCTCGCGATTAAGGACATGGCGGGACTCTTGCGCCCTGCTGCGGCTGGGACGCTCGTTCGCGCGCTGCGGGAGCGGTTCGACCTGCCCGTTCACCTGCACACGCACGACACTGCCGGCGGCCAGCTCGCGACGCTCATGGCGGCCTCAGATGCAGGCGTCGACGCTGTCGATGTAGCGAACGCCGCGATGGCGGGCACGACGTCACAGCCCTCCCTTTCGGCTCTTGTCGCGGCGCTCGAGCACACGGAGCGGGACACCGGACTCTCACTCAACGCGGTGACCGATCTTGAGCCCTATTGGGAGGCCGTGCGCAGGCTTTACGCGCCGTTCGAATCGGGCCTTCCTGGCCCCACCGGACGCGTCTACCGTCACGAGATTCCTGGCGGGCAGTTGTCCAATCTTCGTCAACAGGCGCTGTCTCTTGGCCTGGGGGAGCGCTTCGAGGACATCGAGAACATGTACGCGGCCGCCGACCGCATCCTTGGCCGCCTGGTCAAGGTGACGCCCTCGTCCAAGGTGGTGGGCGACTTGGCACTTTACCTCGTTGGCCTCGGTGCCGACCCCGCCGACTTTGCGGAGAACCCCGGCTCATACGACGTACCGGACTCCGTCATCGGCTTCCTGAGAGGCGAGCTCGGTGATCCTCCAGGCGGTTGGCCAGAGCCGTTCCGCACCAAGGCCCTCGCGGGCAGGGGATCGACGCGCACCATGACGGAAGTCTCGGACGAGAACCGTGCCCTTTTGGCGCAAGCGGGGCCTGTGCGTCGGCGCGCTCTCAACCACATGCTCTTTCCGTCACCGGCCGAGGACTTCGACAAGGCCGTCGAGACATATGGCGATATCTCGGTCATCGACACTTATCACTACCTGTATGGCATGACGCCCGGCAGTGGGGAAGAGGTGACGATCCACCTTGAGCGCGGCGTCACCATGTTGGTAACCCTTGAGGCGATCGGCGAGCCCGACGACCATGGACTCCGTTGGGTCATGTTCAACTACAACGGACAGATCAGGCCCGTTCAGGTCTTTGACGCCTCCGCGGAAGTCACCGTGCACAAGCGCGTGAAGGCCGATGTGGCGGTTGCGGGCGAGGTGGGCGCTCCGTTTGCGGGGGCCGTCACGCCATTGGTGGCCGTGGGCGATAGTGTCGAGGCCGGTGCGACTGTCGCCACGATCGAGGCCATGAAGATGGAGGCATCGATCACGGCTACCGTGTCCGGTCGCGTCTCTCGCGTCGCCGTCACGGGCACGGAACCGCTTCAGGGAGGCGACCTCGTTCTCGTCATCGACGAAAGTTAGTCTCCTCGCGAGTGGGGTCATCGCCCCTTGTATTTGCCCATATTGTGGGACCTCGGGACTTTTGACCCCGAGGTCTGGAAGAAGGTCGAGAGACCATGTTGCGCAAGGAGGTGCCACATGAAGGTTCTGGTTGCAGTCGGGTCCAAGTACGGTTCGTCGCGTGCCGTCGCGAAGAAAATCGCCACGGTTCTTGAGGAGCAAGGCTTCGAGGTCGACTCTCAGGACGCCGCTGATGTGCGTTCGGTGATGCCTTTTGATGCCGTGATTCTCGGTTCTGCGGTCTACGGGGGATTGTGGAGGCGTGACGCCTCGTCTCTGGCCAAGGAGCACCGTGAGGCGCTCAAGTTGCGCGATGTGTGGACGTTCTCGGTGGGCATGGAGAATGTGGTCGTCGCTGGGCAGCCCAAGGACGAGGCCTATGGCATCGCCGAGAAAATTGGCGCCCACGAACACCGCCGCTTCGCAGGGGCCCTCGATCCCGAACGGCTCAACATCGGCGAACGGGCGCTCATCCGCGCACTGGACCCGCCGCTCGGTGACTTTCGCGACTTTGATGACGTGACCGCCTGGGCAGAGGGCGTGGCCGCACAGCTGCGGGAGCTTGCTGTTAGCTAGCCTCCTTTAGTGCTGGAGGAGACTCGCGCTATCCTTGTCCCATCAACTGAACGATGGGGGAGTGCACGTGACCACACTCAAGCGGCGGCCCCATAGCGCCGTCATCGTGATCGACGTTCAGAATGACGTCATGGCGGCCTCCCACGAACGGGGTGCCGTGGTGGGTGCCATCGGTCGACTTGTGGAACGTGCGCGGAGCGAAGGCACCGGCATCATCTGGATCCAACACTCGGATGCGGAGATGCCGATGGGGAGTCGTGAGTGGTCGATTGTCCCCGAGCTGGCGCCAGCGGAAGGCGAGACTGTGGTGTCCAAACGCTACGGCGATGCGTTCGAGGACACAGATCTTGAGGCGACACTCTCAAAACGTCGTGTGGGCCGGCTGATCGTGGCGGGTGCACAAACGGACGCCTGCGTCCGCTCGACGCTGCATGGAGCCTTTGTACGCGGCTATGATGTGACGTTGGTGGCAGACGCACACACGACCGAAGACTTGAGCGCCTGGGGCGCTCCTGGGCCCGCGGACGTGATTGCCCACACGAATCTCTACTGGGCCCACCAGACGGCACCGGGGCGCACGGCCGAAGTGGTGGGAGCCGACGAAGTCATGCTCAAGGCGCCGCGGGCTGCACGGGGAGCGGTCTAGCACTAGAGATACAGACTATTTGACATAATGTACATTATCGGCGCGCTACACGGGCGCTCGGCCAGGAACAATTCCGGGCGACGAAGCGTTCACGATCCACGGGTTACAAAGCCCCACAAGGGCAACACGCCCCACACGAAGGAGGCTCAGCATGGCTGACAGAGCTTTGCGCGGCATGCGCTTGGGAACACAGAGCAAGGAAAGCGCCGTAGGCATGGAACTCGCGGAACGTCGCGAGGCTATTTACGACTGCCCGAACGGCCACATCCTTGCGTTCCCGTTTGCCATCGAGGCCGATGTGCCGCTTTCGTGGGAATGCCACTGCGGCGCTGCCGCACTGTTGCGTGACGCCATCCAGCCCGAGGCCGGCGAGGTGCGCCACCAGCGCACCCACTGGGACATGTTGCTCGAGCGCCGCTCGATTGCGGAACTCGAAGAGCTTCTCCAGGAACGCCTGGGAGTCTTGCGCGCTAAGCGCGGCGCTTGATTTCAGGCGACGTTCCTATTCTTGCTGGTATGGGCCGTCAGGCCCATCGGGATGCTTCCTACCGTCGAGTAGCGACGCGGCCGATACGCTGCAGGCCCCACCAGGTGACCTTGGTGAGCGCCTCGCGAATGATCGAACCGCTCATCTTCGATGCGCCCAGGTCGCGTTCGACAAACGTGATGGGGACCTCGGTGACCTTGCCGCCTGCCAAGACCGTTCTCCAGGTCATGTCGATCTGGAAACAATAGCCCTGTGACTCGACTGTGGGCAGGTCAAGCTTCCTGAGCATGTCAGCGCGGTACGCACGGAAACCAGCGGTCGCGTCCTTCACGCCGATACCAAGAGCCAACCTGACATAACGATTGGCGTTGGTCGACAGGAACTTCCTGTGAAGCGGCCAGTTTTCGACGCTTCCTCCGCTAATCCAGCGCGAACCGATCACCAAGTCGTGATCGCCGGCGTTCGCGAGCAGCTTGGGCAGGTCTTCGGCTCGATGAGAACCGTCCGCATCCATCTCGACGATCAAGTCGTAATTCCGGTCCAAAGCCCACGCGAAGCCCGCGCGATAGGCGACTCCGAGGCCCTCCTTCGCGGTGCGGTGCAAGACGTGAACCTGGGTGTCGCCAGCGGCGTGCGCATCCGCCCACTCCCCTGTTCCATCAGGCGAGGCATCGTCCACCACGAGGATGTCTACTCCGGGGGCGATAGCCCGCACTCCAGCGACCTGCCTGGGAAGCGACTCGATCTCGTTGTAGGTAGGAATGATAATCAGAGTATTCATCGGCGGCGTCTCCTCACGCGCATGGCGATCACGAGACCAGCAATCGCAGCTCCAAGGGCTTCGAAGGCCACCTCTATCGGTCCGCCCCAGTGTGTTGCGGGCGTCAGTGAGGTCCTGAGAGGGATCTCGGCGATACCTCCCGCCCTGGTAAAGAGCTCAGCCCGGTCAACAATCCTGCCGGTGGGCGATATCACGGCGCTCACGCCCACGGTGGACACCTGAAGCGTGGCTCGACCCGTCTCGATCGCCCTGAGCCTTGACATCTCGAGCTGTTGAGTGCTCTCCGGGGTCACGCCAAACGTGGCGTTATTTGTCTGGATCGCCAGGAACTCGGCGCCTTCGCGAGCCGCCTGTCGAGGCACCCAGTCGTACGCGACCTCAAAGCAAATGATCGGGCCCAAGGTGACGGCGCGGCCGAGCGACGTGATCGGCACCTCAATCCGTGCCGGATCCTTCCCCGGCAAAACATCGGTCGATACGCGATCCACTTCCTTGGAAAAGAGGCGAGCGATGGATCGAATCGGAATGTACTCGGCAAACGCGGCGGGAACCTGCTTGCGATACTCGGCGCCGGCGAGTTGCGTTCCGTCGGGCAACCACACCAGGGAGAGGTTGTAGCGGCCGTTCTCCGGCGTGTAGTCGTTGGTGCCGAGGAGGATGGGGGCGTCGAGCGCCTGAGCGGCCAACGTAATGTCCGCAGCCGTCTCCGCATCGAAGCGAGGATCGATGTCCGAAGCACTCTCGGGCCAAATGACGAGGTCGATCTGGGTGTTGGGCTCCCTGGCCGCTAGGTCAAGGCTCGCATCGCGATGGTTCTGCGTCACCTCACGGGCCCGCTCGAAGGAATCCAGACCCTCGTTCGCGAGATTCCCCTGAACCCATGCGACGGAAAGCGTGCCCGTTTCGGCCCTACCGTCGAGAGGAACGCCAATAGGCGCGACGAATGCTGCAACCGAGGCGAAGGCTGCGGCAGTTGCGGCCAGGATTCGTCGCTCACGCAGAGCGACGACGGCCGCGCCGATCATCGCGCCAACGAGCACGACGGCGAAGGACACAAGCGGCGCTCCCCCGAGCCACGCCAAGCGCCCGAACGGCGAGTCCACAGCGGAGAAGGCCACCCTCCCCCACGGGAAGCCGCCGAAGGGCCAGCCTGAGCGCAAGAGTTCCAAAGCCACCCAGAGCACCGCGAATACCACGGGCTCGAGCCATCGCGCTCGGCTCAGAAGTTCACTGCGCCTCACGTGGGCAAATACGGCACCTACCAGGCCAATTGCAACAGACTCGAGGGCGGAAAGCGCGATCCAGGGAACGGGCCCTACTGCCACGAACGCCCACCACAGGTGGGGCAGGAAGAAAGCCATCCCAAGGAGCCAGCCATAGCCAAACGCGCCTCGCGCTGTTGCGTTCAGGATCGCCACGTAAAACATGGCAATCGCCACAGGAGCCGCGATCCACCACCCCACGTCTGGGAAGGCGAGGAAGAGCGTTAGCCCGCCGGCAATGGCTATCAGGACCCGACGCGCGCTCGTCACCGGTCCAGCGTACGCGGTCCGTTCAGTACGCAACGACGCCCCTACGGATAGCGGAAATGGCCGCATTGGCCCTCTCGCTGATCACCGACGACGGAGCGGACTTGGCAATTTGGTCGAGTGCGTCGATGACCTGCTTGCACCACCGCACCATGTCGCCAGGCGCGATGTCTGAGCCTCGAATGACCGCATCGAGGCTCTTGCCCTGGGTCCACCCGTGTATCGCGTACACGAGGCCCCAATGCGGCGCAGGAAGAGGCGGGAGGTGCCGTTCCTCGTGGAGATCGGCAAAGCGCGACCACACCCGCTGGGTCTCCCTGATCGCCTCGCCCAGCACACTACGCGGGCCCCCAGGAATGGGCGGCGTCGTGTCGCCATCGTCGCGTCGTGCCGAATACAGAAGCGTCGAAACCGCCGCCGCGAGTCCAGCAGGTGTGAGCCGTGCCCAGACCTCGGTGCGGAGGCATTCCGCCATGACGATGTCGTTCTCCGCGTACAGGGTCTTGAGCGTCGTTCCTGCGGGGGTGACCGTCGTTTCGTCACCCTCGCCCGTGAGATAGCCGCAGTCCCGCAACACGGCGCATCGTCGATCAAACACAGCGGCGATGGAACCCGTGGCGCGATCAATATCGGACACAATCTTGTCCCTGTCGCGCAGTGTTCGAAAGTACCGCTCGGCCCATCGGGCATGGTCTTCACGATCGGGACATCCGTGACACGGGTGGCTCCTCATCGCCGCACGGACTGCGTCGGCATCGGCCCAGGACTCCCTGGGACCTCGCTTCGAGACCCGCGCATCATTTCGTGCCTGCCGGGCGTCGCCTGCGGCACGCGATGCGAGTTCCTTGCGCGCGCGGGGATCCTTTGCGTTGAACTTTCGAGGCATCTCGATGTGGCCGATGGAGTCAAGGCCCATCGATAGGTCGGCGAGCGAAAGCCTCAGGAGCCGACCCGCATCCGTCACCACCGTGGGCCGCGGCGCCGAAGGATCGTCGTCGCTCGCGATCACAACCGCCACTCCAGACCTGCGTCCGCCGCGGATGCGTACCAGGTCCCCGCGCTGCAGTTGGCTCAGCTGCGCGACGGTCGCATCCCGCTCCGCCCTGCTCGCCGTCTGGGAGGCCGCCTTCTGATTGCGAGACAACTTCTCGCGCAGACCGGCGTACTCGATGAAGTCGCCCCTGTCGCAATGCACTGCGTCGCGAAACCCCTCGAGCGAAGCATCGAGCTCGCGCACTCGGCGCGCCTTACCCACGACCGACTGATCGGCCTGGAACTGAGCAAACGACATCTCGAGGGCCTCCCGCGCCCGGGTCACGCCGGACCGTCCCACGAGGTTGATGGCCATGTTGTAGCTCGGTTGGAACGAGGAAATGAGCGGATAGGTGCGCCGAGACGCGAGCCGTGCGAGTTGGCCGGCATCGAAGCCAGGGTGTTCGACGACAACCGCGTGTCCCTCGACGTCGATCCCTCGACGCCCCGCACGACCCGTGAGTTGGGTGTACTCCCCCGCGGTGAGGTCCTTATGGGCTTGGCCGTCCCACTTGTCGAGCTTCTCGAGCACTACCGAGCGCGCGGGCATGTTGATGCCAAGCGCAAGCGTCTCGGTCGCGTAGACCACCTTGATCAGGCCGGCGGCAAAGAGTTCCTCGACCACCTCTTTGAAGAGCGGGATCAGGCCAGCATGGTGCGCCGCGAGCCCAGCCTCGAGGTTCTCTCGCCATGCAGAGAATCCCAGCGGTCCCAGGTCCTCCGGGGGCAGTGCAGCGCATCTCATTTCGATGACGTGAGAGATGCGTTGTCGCTCCGCATCCGAGGTGAGCCTGATCCCGGACGCCTTGACCTGGTTCACTGCGTCCTCGCAGCCGGCCCGAGAGAAGATGAAGACGATTGCGGGAAGCAGGCCCTGGGCATCAAGCTGGTCGACGACCGCGAAGCGAGGCGGGCTGCGGCGGGGTTTCGGCTGCGCTCCCTTACCACCCCTGTATCCGGCCCGGGCCGGGCGTCCGTGATCCTCGTGCCTGGCGCGCTTGGCCACCGCTTCGAGTTCGGGATTGATTCTGGGGTTGGCCGCGAGATCGCTCGGGTCGGTGCCCGGCGCATACAGATCAAACATGCCCTCACGAAGCATCACGTGGGGCCACAGGGGCACCGGACGTCTTTCGCTGACGATGACACGGGTGTCGCCCCTCACCTCGGTGAGCCACGCGCCGAACTCCTCCGCGTTCGAGACCGTGGCGGACAAGGAGACGATGGACGTCGCCGCACCCACATGGACGATGACCTCTTCCCAGACCGATCCGCGGAACCGATCGGCGAGATAGTGAACCTCGTCGAGCACCACCACACCGAGCCTGTCGAGGTCCGATGAACCCGCGTAAATCATGTTGCGCAGGACCTCGGTGGTCATCACGACGATGTCGGCATGGGGATTGATCGAGGTGTCGCCCGTGAGCAGACCCACCTTCTCCGGGCCGTAGATCGCGCGCAGGTCACCAAACTTCTGGTTGCTCAGCGCCTTGATGGGTGTCGTGTAGTACGCCTTGCGTCCGTGACGTTGTGCGTGTGCGACGGCGAATTCGCCCACAACCGTCTTTCCCGCTCCCGTGGGTGCGGCCACGAGGACCGAATGGCCGTCAGCGACCGCTTGGCAACCGTCTTTTTGGAAGTCGTCGAGAGGAAAGGGCAGCGTCGCCTCGAAGTCCGCGACGTCGGTCGAGCGGGAGCGACGTCGTGCGGCTGCGTAGCGTTCGGCGGGGGTTGTCACTTAAGCCAATCTACTTCGGGCGCGCACCGAGCACGTGCAACGCCTTCGGCGCCACCTCGATCGTGAGCGGTGCACCGCCAACGAGTTCGCCGTCCGCGAAGGCCGGCGGCAACAGTGCGCCGCCCTCACCCTGTGCGATGGTGATCTTCTTAACTTGAACCACACGCACCTTCGGCACGTGAAGAATTGACCCGTCGTAGAGCTTGGGGAACAGTCGGCCAATCTCGAGGCGCTTGAGCGGCTCCGTGACGACGAGCTCGAGCAGGCCATCGTCGACCTTCGACTCCGGCGAGATGATGAGCCCTCCGCCGAAGACGGGCGAGTTTGCGACCGCGACAAGCGTGCATAGCTGCGTCCACTTTTGTCCGTCTACTGTCAACGACACCGCGTAGGGCTTGTACCGAGGAACCTCTCTGACCGTGGCGACCTTGTATTTGAGGGGACCACGAGGGAACGTGATTTGCCGTGCATACGACGCGATAGCCGCATCAATTCCGGCCGACAAGACCGCGATGAAATATCGAGGTGCTGCGGGCCGCTCGACGCGTTGGCCCGAAATCTTGCCGAGGTCGATCGCGACCACCTCACCAGCAAGGCCTGCCTCGATGCGTTCGACGGCCGCGGGGATGTCGTGCACTGGCAGGTTGAGCGTCATCGCGCCATCATTGCCAGACCCCGCGGCGATAATCCCGAGAGGCAACTTGCGCTCGGCACACAACTGGATGCCGAGGTGCACCATGCCGTCGCCGCCCACGACAACGAGGGCATCAAGGGACCGGCGGGCCTTCATGGCCGCCTCATATGACCCCGCCCACGAGCCCCGATTGAGATCGAGAATCTGGTGGCCACGAGCCGCCAAGAGCGTCAGCGACTCCGTCCCCCATGCCCTGCCCCTCCCCGACCCCGATGTGGGGTTGGTGATCACGCCAACTTTGCTCACTCGTCGTCCTTGTCCTGTGCGCGATGTCGGGCCCTCAGGGCGCCGATGCCAATGGCGCCAAAGTATAGGCCGCACATGGGAATTGCCATCACCGTCATGGTGATCGCGTCCGGCGTAGGAGTCATGACGGCCGTGAAGATGAAGATCAGGAGGACAGCCCAGCGCCACGCCTTGAGCCACACCCGCCACGGCACGATGCCCACCCACGTGAGAGCGACCATCACGACGGGGAAGACGAACGCGAGACCGAACGCCACGAGGAGTCGCATCGCAAACATGAGATACATCTCGGCATCGAGGAGTTGCTCGCTCCCGGTGGGCCTGAAATCCGTCAGGAGCGTCACTGCTCGGGGGAACATCACCCATGCGGCCGCTATCCCGGACAGGAATAGCGGCACGGCAGCACCGACGAAGGCGAAAGCGTGGCGACGCTCCTTGCCAGTGAGTCCAGGCGCCACGAAGGCCCACAACTGATACAGCCACCACGGCGAACTGAGAATCAGACCGAGAAAGAAAGCCACCTTGAGGCGCAGGTCGAGCGCGCTCGCGATTCCCGAAAAGTTGACGGCCACCAGCGCGTCGTCCCTCGCGGCGGCGTCGAGCAATGGCTGTTGGAGCGTCTCGAAGGTCGGCTCAAAAAGGAACCACCCGACGACGGCGCCCGCAACGATTCCCAGTGCCGACCACAGAATTCGGTTGCGGAGCTCGGCGAGGTGCTCACGCAAGGGCATGCGCGCGTCGGGCGCGCGCCTAGCCCCCCTACTTGCCGTGCGCGTCATCCTCGGCGGGCGGCGTGGGCGGCGCGTCGTCATCCGACGTCAGAGCCTTTGCCTCCTCCTTGAGAATGCGCAGCGACTTACCAAGGCTGCGGGCGAACTCGGGCAGCTTGGGGGCGCCGAAGAGGATCAGCACAACGACAAGCACCACGACCACATGGATTGGCTTCATGACAGTGTTCCTCCGAAAGTCCGTTGGCCCAGTCTAGGCCTGTGCCGCAAGCACGGCCCGCGCTTGCCGCGCCATGTCCTCGGCGAGCTCCTGTGGAGCCACCGCAAGTAGCAATGGCCCGATGGCAAGAAGCCTTGCCGCGATGGCTCGCGAGTCGGCCACGCCGAATGTGGCAGTCACTGTGGACCCGTCGTCGGTGATCTCCGTGTCTGGCAGCGACTCGAGGAGCCACCTGGCTGGCCTTTGTGCGGTGACGACCGCCTGAAATTGCGTAACGAGGGAGAATCCGCCGCTCTCGCTTGGCGCGGATTCAACGGGGTCGCTTCCGAGCATTGCGGCCGAGATGCGATCGAGCCTGAGAGTGCGATAGTCCTGCGCGCGCCTGCAGAAGCACTCGACGTAGGTCGCGCCGTCAATGACGACGAGGCGATGGGGCTCAATCACTCGCAACGACCGCTTGTCGTGTGCGTCAACGTAATCGAGTTCGACCACCACCGCAGCCTCAATAGCCTCGCGTAGTGTCGCCGCGACTTCAGGGTCGACGGTTGAGCGGGACACGCTGCGTACCGCGTCGCCGTCGCCCACGGCGTCACGCAGCTTCACAAGTGCTGAATGAGCCGCCTCGGGTGCGGCTCCGCCCGACACCGCCGCCGAAAGCGCACCGATCAACGCGACCGCCTCGCGGGGTGACAATCTCACCTGGCCGACGCCTTGAGAATTGGTGAGGCGGATGATGCCCTCGTCAAAACCCCAGGGGTCGAAGTCGATAAGGTCTTGTGGTTCATGACCGGGAACGCCCGAAACCCACAGCAGTTCAATATCGCGCTTGACCTGCGTCTCGGTCACGCCAAACTGTGAGGCGAGAGCGGCGAGGGTGGCCTCGCCGTGTCGTTCGAGGTACGTGACGAGGCCGAGAAGCCGCGTGACGCGCGGCGCGGTGCGTTCAGCCACGGTCCACCTCCGGCTGCGACGTGGGCGACGCGACCGCAAGTGCGGCCAGGGCATGACGGCGCACGTCGTCGGCGAGTTCTGGTGGGCTGACCACCTTCGCCATTCCTCCGAGCGCCATCACTTCGTCCCTCAACGCGTCTGCATGCCGATACGTCACCTCCACGAGATCCCAGTCGCCATCGGCGCCGACTGTGGTGCCGCGTTGGCGTAAGGCGTGACCTGTCTCAGGCCGCAAGCCGACCACGGCTGCACGCACTGCCCCGGAAGCGCCCCAGTTGGGGCCTGGGAGGGGGCGAGGAATGTCGTATGCACCCTCCGCACCGACCGCTCTCATGGCGCCGTGGACTCTACGCAAACGGAACGTGCGAGGCTCTTCACGATCCCTGTCGAAACCGTAGAGGTACTCAGCACTCCCCCTGAGGAGCACCTGCCATGGTTCAACGGTGCGAGTCACGGTGCCTGAGGTGTCCGATGTGTACTCGAACTGGACCAGCATGCGCTTGGCTCGTGCGTCGACGATGACGGCCGTGGCATCGCTCGACCCACTGGTGCGGGCACCAAGAGTCAAGGGCGACCTAGGGACGGATGCGGTCGCGGACGCAATCTTCGTGAGGCCCTGATGGGCATCGGGGCCAAGCGTCGCCCCTTGCCAATACTCGGCCGCAATCGCGAGAGCAGCAGCCTCAGCTGGAGAGAAGTCAATCGCTGGCATTGCCGCGTCCGACGCGTCGACGCGGTAGCCAATTTCGTCACCGTGCGTGGGGTCGACCACAGTGAGAAGCGGCACTCCCATGCGGCGCAACTCGTCCTTGTCCCGCTCAAACATCCGCTCGAACGCCGCGTCCTTGCGCCGCGAATCCTCCGGAGACAACGCGTCTCCCGTGGTCTCGTACCCCACTACAGACGAGCGGATCTGGGTACGTGTCATGCGCACACGCGCATGAGTCAACGCGATGATGAGGTTGAGGAGGCGCTCCGCGGGATCGGTGGCCATCTAGACCCTGACGTTGAGCAGTTCCGTGGTGATGATCGCGCGCGCACCCGCGGCGTACAGGGCGTCCATCACGTGGTTCATCTCGAAGCGAGGCACCATGACGCGCACGGCGAGCCAATCGGACTCGTGGAGCGGAGTCACTGTCGGAGCCTCAAACCCAGGCGTCACCGCGCACGTCGCGTCGAGGTGCTCACGCGGCACGTCGTAGTCCATGAGGACGTACTGGCGACCCATCAGGACCCCACGCAGACGCGCGGTCAACACGGCAACCTTCGACTCGGGCACTCCGTCCGAACGGATCAGAATGGCCTCAGACACAAGCAGTGGATCCCCAAAAACCTCAAGCCCAGCCGCCTTGAGAGTGGTTCCTGTGGAAACCACGTCGGCCACTGCGTCTGCGACACCGAGACGCACCGAAGACTCGACGGCACCATCGAGGCGCACTACCTCCGCCTCGATGCCGAAAGACCTCAGGTGGGCGTCAACCAGGTGGGCGTAGGACGTCGCCACACGCTTTCCGGCGAGCTGCTCAATCGAGGAGATCTTGCCGGGCTCCGCCGCATAGCGGAACGTCGACCCGCCGAAGCCGAGCTCGAGCTGCTCGGTTGCGGAGGCTCCAGAGTCGAGGAGTAGATCCCGGCCAGTGATGCCGGCGTGAACCGTGCCTGCGCCCACGTATACGGCCACGTCGCGCGGCCGCAAGAAGAAGAACTCCACCTCATTGCGGGCGTCGACGAGCACGAGCTCGCGCGGGTCTCTCCGTTGTTTGTAGCCAGCCTCACGCAGAAGCTCGACGGCGGGCTCGGACAGTGATCCCTTGTTCGGGACGGCTATGCGCAACACGGTGAACCCCTAGAGATACTTCTCGACGTCGGCCAGAGAGAGGCCCTTGGCAATCATCATGACCT
>Ga0209100_1000095_pt1 | contig 108897 bp, 104 predicted proteins | sample lystaG_FD_185480 | JGI IMG/M metagenome (GOLD analysis project Ga0209100, IMG submission 185480) | Glacier valley bacterial and archeal communities from Borup Fiord, Nunavut, Canada, to study Microbial Dark Matter (Phase II) -... | ecosystem: Environmental > Aquatic > Freshwater > Ice >...
GTGCTAGACATAATCTTTCGTTTACCAGTATGTTAGGAGGAAACAAATGTATAGATTATTTGTGAAAAAAATCTTGACATCCGAAATAGGTTTGGAAAGGTCACTTTGATACGAACTACTTATAAAAAAATCAGCTTGGTAATCGTCATCACCACGCTGCTCACTATCGCATCTGTGGGGATAGTGTCCGCAGCACAGGTAACTTCGACGTCGGACTTGATTAGACCGACAAGCTACACCACAAATGTTACCTGGAATCCTGCTTATATGATAGATGGCCCGGCCAATTATGCGACATTCAACTATTCCTCCGATTATGCAATATTCTCGGGTTTCGCAAATTCGATTCCTGCTGATGCGATAATCAATAGCGTTGATGTTATTATTCGAGGCGCAGCGGGTCCAACCGCTCCTAGTTGGAGAAACCTGAGCATCAAGGTCACAAAAGGCATATCGGGACAATATACGGCCCTCCAGAACATTAATTTTTCAACTCAATGGCCTGCCACTAATCCAATTCCTTCCGATTATGCCAAATCATTTACCGGCCTGAGTTTCAATGCCGCCGGTTTTGCCAGTTCTTTCAAGGTGTACGTAAATAGCGTTGTACCTGTCATACATTTCTATGACATTCAAGTCAGGGCAACATACGTTCGTACGAATTATACAGCAACCTACAACGCAAATGGCGCGACAAGCGGTACCGTGCCAACAGACACGGGTCTTTGCTTTCCCGGTGACACTGTGACAGCTCTGGGCAGAGGAACGCTTGCCAGGGCCGGCTACGATTTTGTTGGCTGGAATATCAGTAATACCGCAACAACAGCAATGGCTTCCGCTTCGATGGGTCCCACTGGATTGATCTGGTATGCGGTATGGTCGCAGAATGTACTCGATATAACACCGCCGGTCATTGCCCCGTAAAGCGACGTGACTGTCGAAGCTACCAGTGCCAGCGGCGCGATCGTAACTTTCACGCCAACAGCAACGGATAATGTCGATGTGACTGTGACAGTCGTCTGCATACCTGCATCCGGTTCTCAATTTGCTCTGGGAACAACCCAGGTAACATGCAGCGCAACGGATGCCGCAGGAAATGCCGCATTACCAGTGACATTTAATGTCACGGTGCAGGATACTACTGCACCGATTATTACACTTACAGGAAACGCCCCATATTTTGTCAATTATGCAAGTACCTATACTGAGCCCGGTGCAACCTGGACAGATGCGGTGGATGGATCAGGCTCGGCCATTGTGGGTGGGCAGACAGTCGATACGATGACACCAGGCGATTACCTGATTACGTATGACTATACAGATTCCGCCAGCAATGCCGCCACCCAGGTGACGCGGACCGTTACCGTTAGGCCTTGGTCGACGATTAATATCACCAAGACAGTCAAAAACTGGAAGGGTAAGGATGTTGTGGACGCACAACTCTTTATCATCCAACTTAATGGTGCTGACGATCAGATCATTTCGCAAACAATCTCCGCCACCTATGTTCGACTGGCCCCTGGGACATACACCATTTTTGAGATTCCAAATCCTAAATATGGAGTTGTGGGTATCACCGGAGACAATGATGCCAATCCTTCAAATGGTGTCACATTGATTGTTGGTAGTGGTGAAACGTGGAACCTAAATTTCATCAATTTTAAATATCAAAATAAGATAAAATAGAACGCTGAAGAAAATGTGGCTTCTTCAAAATTGTATAGCACTCCAAATGTATGACATGAATTAGCTGACAAATTTTGGAATGAGTTCGGAATTTAACCGGACTCATTCCTTTTTGTTGGTGAAACAATATATTATCGAATAAAGGTGGTGCATCTTTTGGCGTTAATCAAACAATTTAGCGTTAATCCCTAATATCGCCAAATTTTATCAAAGTATGGGTTCTTAGACAAATCAAGTACCATCTTCTAATAGAATGGTTTCTGCCAGAGGGTGGTATTATTTTGCCTGAAATTGCCCGAAATGGAGGCGTTTTAGGATGTCAGAGCATAATACTGTTCCGTTTATTTTGTGCTTTTCTCACGCTATTCTTTGAGGGTTTGTTCTTAGGGTGCATGACTCTCAGGTAATTGTTTGACAATAGGGGAGGGTGAGCATTTTTAAAGGCATATCGTTGAGCAATAGGGTAATCGTTGAACATTGAAAGCTTCAGTTAAATATACCCCATAGAATGAACAATTGATCACTATAAAAGACTGATCAGCGGGCATTGCTGATTAGAGGAAAAGAGATTAAGTCATTCAATCTAGTTCATTTTGACTTTATAGTCATCCATTCTGATAAACAATTTCATCATTTGGAGAATGTATCCATTTTTTTAGTTCGCTATGCTGAAGTAGTATTTCCTTTTGGCCAGATAAGTCCTGTGAGGTCTTCCAATTCTTGTAAAATTTGCTTGTTTTCTTCGCATCTCAAAGCAGCTTTATGACTGGCTGATCGGGCATAAGCTATTTGGCACCTATATTTTTAATTTCATTTATCATAATATATTCGTTCTCAATCGCGTGAAGATTCTGATTTAATAAGGCGATTCGTCGATTAGGACGGCATGCACAACATAGCGTGAATCCTCGAAATCATGTGAACAGGTTGTCAGCGTAAGAATCCGATCCGAATAGTTCACCTCGGTGTCCCATTCATAATCACTTCGCGCTTGAATCTCACGGATAAACTCTGCAAGAGATGCCTCATCAAACTGGGTGGTGATGAAATAAAAATCGGGGCCGGCGGTATAAGCGGCAAATACTTTGTATCGCAACTCTCCCCACATTGTTTCGAGGGTAAGAATGCGGTTTTCGCTATAAAATTCCGGGTCGCGGAAGCTCAGAAGATCGTAAAACATGGTTTTATTTTTCATATTATGTCCATAGATGATCGTGTGATGGTCACTGCCGTCGCCGATATTGCGGTAATCCATAAAAATCGATCCGGATTTGCTCGGACTTCGGTTAAAATCGTGCTTCAGGTAATATTCATTGCCGGCGTCTCTGACAACCGGGTAGTCAATACGGGTATTCGGAATGTTCAGCCAGCCGACCAGATCGTCATTTTCCAAAAATAGCCCATATAAAGGGTTGGCTGGCTTAGAAGGCCAGGTTTGGCGCAAAGCATCAAACACGTCTTCACTGACATCCTGTTCAACTGAAAGCGTGTCTTCATCTGGAATTATTTCTTCCTCGCCGGTCGTCACGGCCTTTATGCCAGATTCGTCGCCTGCCACAACCTGGATGGTACTCTCGGAGCCTGCAGCTGTCTTTTTTTCGCGCAAACGCATGTTGAGTGCGCTGCTGGAAGCAAGGTCAGTCTGATAGAGTGCAAAGAAACCCAGACCACTGATGATCAGGACCACCGCTATGAAATTGATCAGCCGGTTTTTCATCATAATCCTCTCCTGGATTCCATCGTACCACATCATTGCGATCTGTCTGTTCTCTATGATACAAATATGACATGATTGTACAACTTATTGATACTTTATTTATATGACAATTTCACATAAAATCTTAAATAAATTAAATATATTTTACTATTTGTTTCGTGAGTTACAACAACAGCTGGATGCTTATGCTACATTTTTGTTGATAATCATTTTACAACTTGTTGATCAGAAATGTTCATATCATCTGAATTTATTTAAAAAAGGAGGAAACGAACATGAAAAGATTTCTTAGTGTCCTGATTATCCTGATTATTGCCCTTGCGGCCACTCCGGTGGCAGCAGCCCCTGGAACGATCGTCGATATTGCGGTTGGTGATCCGGGTAACTTCAGTATCCTGGTTGAAGCCTTAACCAAAGCCGACCTGGTTGATACCCTTTCGGGTGATGGTCCGTTCACTGTTTTTGCACCAACAGACGCCGCTTTTGCTGATCTGCTGACAGATCTGGGTGTCACCAAGCAAGAACTGCTGGACCACCCTGACCTTAAAAATGTATTATTGTATCATGTTCTCAGCGGCGAAGTTCTGAGCACCGCATTGACTGATGGCATGACAGCAGCGACTTTGCAAGGAGAAAATCTGGATTTTGACTTGGGTTCGACGCCGCCGCTTGTTAATGACGCTCAAATTACAACGACCGATATCGTTGCATCCAACGGTGTCATCCATGTCATTGATAAAGTGCTTGTTCCAGAATCCTTTGGTAAAGATTCAATCGTCGGAATCGCTGCCGGCAATCCAGATTTTAGTATTTTGGTTGCAGCCCTGAAGAAAGCTGACCTGGCTAATACCCTTTCGGGAGCTGGTCCGTTCACTGTTTTTGCGCCAACCAATGCAGCTTTCGAAAAACTTCTGACTGCTCTGGACATAAGTGCTGAAGACTTGCTGGCTCAGCCTGACCTCGCCAAGGTTCTGCTGCACCATGTCATCTCCGGCAGAGTTTTGAGCACGTCTCTGTCCGATGGATTATCGGTGGAAACTTTGAACAAAGACAAACTTGCTTTCGATCTTGTAAAAGCAAATGGCCCCTTTGTGAATGATGCCAAAATTTCTGGTGTCGATATAGTGGGATCGAATGGTGTCATCCATGTCATCGATGACGTCATGATCCCAACCAACTTCACTATTGCAGCTATCGATGACGACACTGAAATCCCTCAGACTGGTGACACCTGGATCTATCTAGCTGGCGGACTGGTTTTTGCCGGACTGGTTTTGCTGATAGTCAACAATAGGCGCCGCCTCATGGGCAAAGATAAATCTGACAAATAAATCAACTTTTCACATCGATTAATTGCTGCCTTCCGGTTTCACAAGTGAACCGGAAGGCATTATTTTTTGTGGAGATGAAGTTCATCTCCTTATTGTGCAATAGTTCCAAATCTGTTCTGAATCCGAACTCATCATGCAAAGCATCCGTGATATCTGTGCGGGTATATACTGGAATATAGACATCACTTTCTTTTTCCAAGAAATCCATCTTACACAAGGTCTTTACAATGGCTTCTCCACTAGGGTTCTCCTCGGGCAGACGCAAGCGGATCTTCTTGACTAGTATTCGATAAACGAGAAGAGCGATGAAACAAGTCAGAAAGTGAGCCAGAATGCGGTCATCTCGTTTTAGATAGACCGGTCTTGCTTTCAGGTCACTCTTCATAATCCAGAGAGTGGCTTCGATTTCACAGTGTCCTTTATTGACAGCAATAATGGCCAGAGGGTCATCCTCCAAATTTGTACAGACAGCATAAAAGCCATCGTATTGTGCTTCTTCAGTCATGGCTTCCTCGTTCAGGTAATAAACGTCTTTCTTGGCCAATTAACCATCTTCGGTCAATGTATACCTCTTTAAAAACCGTGCGGGGTCATTCGCGTTCTTGGCTTTCATGCTGGATGGCTTGGCTAGTTTTTCTTTGGCGCGATCAATCCGGCGTTCCCGCACGGTCTGGCAATATTCTTTGTACTTCGGTGAAAACGTGACGATCAGCTGTTGCTCCAGTCCATTCTCTTTGATCCTGAGAAAGGTTGAAGTCGCTTAAGATTTTTTCTTTCAATGGTTTGAGTGACGGCTGCTCAACTTTGTAAATCAACTTAGTAAATTGGTGCGTATTTTGGGGCGCAGAGAGTATAATTGTTGATGAGTATGCGTATTTGATTGGTTGAGTTGACAGACAAGGGGGGATAGCTGTTGGATGCTTTTATCGCTATGAGAAAAAGGTATTTTGAGAGTATTAGTACTGAGTCCTTTGCCGAGTATTATTTAGCGCATCGATGTTATCTAAATGATCAGGATGACGCTGCCCGATTTTTATTAAGGGATAAAATTGCTGCAATTCGAATTTTATATAGGGATGAGCCTGTCAGCGAAGGGGATGTTATTCAACTACTCACTGAAATGGGTGATAATTTGTATTTAGATCCGTATATTGTGGGCTTGGTGGTGAAGCATAAGGCTCAACTCACAGGTGGCAGAATACAGGAAGTACTTTTAAAAATGCTGACGGATCCAGACAACATTTCTCAAAGGATGACACATCTTTTGGATATTTGCATTGAATGTGATATGCCATTATTGAATAGCGAAAGTTTGCACACAGCGTTTTTATTGCATGGTCATGATTTTGATGTTTTATCTGTTCTGATTGAGTATGTACGGCATTTTTCGATCAAAGAGTTTTCTGATCTGTTGTATGAATATTTGAATGAGGCTTTCCCTGAAAACATAAAAATGCAAATTATCGACTATTTGGTTTTTTGTAATCCTCATAGGACAGACATGAGCCGCTATATTCAGCGGAAGCTTGTTTCTGATAAGAATATAAACCTGTATTTAGATTATCTGAAGTTTATTACTGAGGAAAGGGTTGTCAAAGAGTCAGGAATTGTCGTGGTACAGACCCTGTTTTATGGCGATCCTGAGTACAGTGGAAAAGGCCAGAGTGGCGGATTGGGTACGCTTTTAAAGTCACTTGGCAATCAGCTTGCAATGCAGCGGCAGATTTCGCAAGTGATTACTTTGACGATCAATAATGATTGGCATGAGCAGAAGCCTTTTATAAGTCAATATAATCATGGACACTGGCTAATCCGGCTTCCTGTGTATTTGAATGTGGAGGACCCACATGCTTTTGTCAGGAGAGAGTTGTCAATCAAAAGGGCTGTAGCGCAATTTTTAAGTCAGTGGCAGGTTAAGCCCGATATTTTTCATGTGCGCTATCTGGATAATGCCTCAAAAGCCATGGCTTTACTGTCTAAGGAGATCCATGCAAAGCTTGTTTTCACATTGACGCCGGATCCGCATCGCAATATGGCTGATGAGGACGGCAAAATTGCGTGTTTTAAAGCGGAAGAGACACTGGAAAAGCTGAACAAGATCAGCATAGGTGATGAATTGCTTGCGATGGCAGATGCCATCGTAGGTATCGGCGGCGAAGCAGTCAGGCGTGAGCTTGAACTCTATTTTCCGCAACTGAAATCTAGAAAAGGTCAATTTGACTTTAGGATGATCGGTGAAGGAATTGATACAGATATTGATAAAGACATTGATAAAGATATTGATACGCAGCATTTTGATGTATGGCAGTTTTTGGAGGAGCACGCTTTGGGTTTTTGTATTGACCCATTGAATAGGACAAAGCCAATTATCTTGAATGTAGGTCGTTTGAACTGGCAGAAGGGTCAGCATCACCTCATTAAGGCATGGGGGGAATCGAAGCTGCGGCGCGATTTTAATCTGGTCATTATTGGCGGAAGTCGAGAAAATGAGGATGATGAGGAGCTGGAAATCAAGGCGTATTTCGAAGCATATATGGCGTCAAATTCGGGTTTGAAAGGGAGATTTGCACATGTGGAAGCCTTGCCCAATGAGTTTATCAGGCGGGTTGAACGCAAAATCATGGAAGGCAAAGCTCAGACCTGTCCCAATATTTATGTGTGCTCAAGTGCGAAAGAAGAGTTTGGGATATCGATTTTAGAGGCTTTGTCTGAGGGGTTTTTGACTTTTGCGCCTATTAAAGGCGGTGTCAAAACTTATATTGTAAATGGGGTCAATGGTTTCCTGGTAGATACGACGAATGAGTTCACGCTCCTTAAGGATGTTGAAAAAGTGATGTATCACTCGCAAAGAAGCCTTGAGGACTTTGAAAAAATCCGAAAAAGGGGCCAGCGTACGGTATTGGATCATTTTTCGATAGAAGAAATCGCAAAGCAATTGTTAGCATTATATCTTGGGTTAAGTAAGGAGGACGAACTGTAATGCATTATAAACACATCTTCGTTTTGAGTCCGCCGTTTTACTCTCACTTTATGCCGCTGCTGACTTTGGCTAAGAGTTTTAAACGCCAGGGGTGCAAGGTGACGGTTGGCTGCAGCCGGGAGTTTGAAGAGGCTGTTGTGTCGGCGCAGCTGGATTTTTATGAAATTGACCTAAGTGCCAATAAGAACACAGGTATGGCAAGTGATACGGAACAGCCAGAGTCGGAAAAGCTGAGACTTTTTGAATTTTTTGAGGCGACAAAAGTTGGGGCAGTAGAAACCCTCATGACACAGTCCAGGCATCGAAAAGCGGATATGCTCAATAATCCAATTGATTTAATGGAAAAAATACGGGCAGTTGACAGTATGTATGATGTGGACATGTGGCTGGTCGATATTTTATCCTATGGTGCGACCCTTAGTCTTTATTGTTTAGAGCTGCCCTTTATCACGTTTTGCCCGCCTCATCCCTATACGATTCCCCGTCAGGGGGAAATCTACGGTGTCCCTAAAAGCTGGCCTTCCTGTATAGACGTTTTGGCCGAGTCAAAAGAGGCACTCAGCAAGGTTGCCTCGGGGACACAAGAGCAGTTTACGCGCATTTTTAACGGGTTTATCGCTGAGCACAGACCCGGTTCACCCAAAATAGAGAACGCCTTTCGCCTGGTTTCTGAAGAGGCGATTATATACAATTATTTGGATTTCAACTCAGAAGAGGTGACGGGCACTAAGCCTCTTCAACTCTATATAGGTCATGCTTTTGAAGAGGAGCGGTTAAGTGATTTTTGGCTGGAGAAAGTAGAGGGTGTAGCTCATAGAAAAATACTGATCACCTTGGGCACCTTTTTATCGAGCCGTGTAGACGTGCTTGAAAAACTGTTGTGCGCCAGTCAGAAATTTGATCCGGAAGCCCTTGTCATAGTCGCCGCCGGCAGCTATGCCAAGGCACTTGAACCATATGAGTCAGCGCGCGTCTCAATCTGTGAATTTATTCCACAAAAGGCTCTGATGCCGTATATGGACATTGTCATTCATCATGGCGGCTGCAACACATTTACCGAAACCTTATATTTTGGAAAGCCGATGATTATTTTACCGTTTTCAAGTGACCAATTCAACATTGCATTGGACGCGGAACGCAACCAAATAGCCTGTACACTGAATCCTAATCAACTATCTGAAGGCGCAGTGGTTGTCGCCCTGGAAAAGGCTGTTCAACTCGATCAGGGGATCTTGCGTCACTGGAGTGAATGGTCAAAACAACGCGGCACTGATTATGCGGCAAAGTGCTTTTTATTGTGAACCCATTACGGGATATTGAAAAATCAGAATGTTCTGCCAATTTGCTTGCACTTCTTATGAAGCGGGAAAGATCCTGCTCAGTACTTATAGAAATAATTAAACGAACCATTTATTGAGATATGATAGCCCGCGCCAGCCGTGGGTTTTTATAAAATAAGAAATGAACATTGTTCAATTTGAGAAGGAGATTTTTATGCAGGCAATTATGGAAACTTTATTCGATGTCATTTATCTGACAACCGTAATCACGATCGGCATTCTGATGATAAAAAAGAGTAAGGGGATTGCGCAGTACCGGCTATTCGGAGTTATGGCCGTCATCCTTGGGGTGGGAGACTCCTTTCATCTTGTACCCAGAGCTGTAGCACTTTGTACAACAGGTCTGGAAAACTATACGGTTGCCTTGGGTATCGGTAAATTCATTACCTCAATAACCATGACCGTCTTTTACATCCTGCTGTATTATGTTTGGCGTCTGCGCTACAAAGTAGAGGGCAGGCAAGGCCTGACTCTGGCTGTATATATGCTGGCCATTCTTCGGATTATTCTTTGCCTGATGCCGCAGAACGCCTGGACAAGCCCTGAGGCACCTCTTTCATGGGGTATCTACCGCAATATTCCCTTTGCCGCCATGGGCATTCTTGTAATCGTGCTGTTTTATCAAAGCAACAGGAAAACAGCTGACAAACCGTTCCGGTTTATGTGGCTGACGATTGTTCTCAGCTTTGCCTTCTACATACCGGTGGTGCTGTTTGCAGATACAATCCCTGTAATCGGGATCCTGATGATTCCGAAAACCTGCGCCTATGTCTGGAGCGTTCTGATTGGCTATAATGATATGAAAAAATTGCAGAAGGCATGAGTAAATAAAATAATTATAAAGTTGCAGCCGCCGGGAAAAATCTTATTTCAGCAGTTCCCCTCGTGTACGAAATGGAGCGACCTGCGGGCAATTTTTGCAAGACGATATACTGTATCCGTATTTGTTGCTTTACGATCCGTCATTTTGTATCTCGGGAAAAATCGGGACACATGAAAAGGAATATCCGGGCTGATTCCGGCTATCCATTCTGAAAGCTGCTTCATTTCCTGTTCCGTGTCGTTCTCGCCCGGAACAATCAGAGTAGTAATTTCAATATGACACTTTGGTTGAGAAAGGGTGATTGTTCTCTTTACGTCTTCCAGACTGCCGCCGAGCCGTTTGTAATAGTCCTCGCTGAAGGTCTTCAGATCGATATTCATGGCATCAACATAGGGAAGAAGTGCTGTAAGCGGCTCTTCGTTTACATAGCCGTTAGTGACCAGAACAGTCTTCAAAGCGTTTTTGTGTGCAAGAACGGAACAGTCATATACATATTCATAGCCTATAAATGGTTCGTTATATGTAAAGGCTATCCCGATATTGCCCTTGGGCATCATCGCCAGGGCTTTTGAAACAAGCGAATCAGGAGAAACATAAGTCGAAGTGCTGTGGCTGCTGTCAGCCATGGAGATTTCATAATTCTGGCAGAAAGGGCAGTGAAGATTACAGCCGAAACTTCCGACAGAAAGAATAGAACTTCCGGGGAAAAAGTGCAGCAGGGGCTTTTTTTCTATAGGATCCAGGGCCATGGATGTGATAAGTCCATAGTTGTCACAGTGGATTTTCCCGTCTATGTTGCTTCTTGCGCGACATAGGCCGGTTTGACCTTCCTGCAGATGGCATCGATGCGGACAGACTGCGCATGTAACTCCGGTCATTTGTGACGCACCACCTCAAAACGCTCCATATCGTAAGATTCAGCCGGGGATATCCCTGCTTTTTGAAGCGCGATATTTACCTGCTTTTCAGGCGTATCAACTCCATCAAGGTTAGGAAGCAGAAGACCACGCTGCCTTCCGCGGGTTACAATAACGCCATAACGGCTGACGTCAAGTTCGTCCATCGAAGAAATCTTCTCAGGAGGATTAAGGACATCAACACTATATATCAGAGAAGACAGTTCATTTTCCGTAATCGGACTGAATCGGGGGTCCCTGGTGCCTGAACTTACAGCATTCATGATGATTTCATCTGCAATACAGTTTTCAACAGGCGCAATTGTTCCGATGCAGCCGCGCAGCCGCCCCTCCTTTTTGAGAGATACAAAGACACCGGCGCTCCTGTTTAGAAGGTCTCCCGGGAGTCCGGACGGACTGACAAGCCTTTTGCCGGTCCTGATATATGTCTCCAGTGACTGTCGGGCCAAGTTGACATATGGATCTTCCGTTTTATGCTGTTCCTTAGCTTTGTTCTCCTGCTGCAGGATAAGCCGGTCACCGAAATGTCTGCTCTCATCAGGACCTGTGACGTCATAGCAGCAGACTGCATAGCCAACGCCAAAGGGACCTTCATAGGACAGGAAATCGGGGTTGACTTCTTTGCCGTCAAGCGCCCCGGCCATTTCAATGAAAGACCGGAGACCGCATTCGGCCGCAGCCTCTGAGAAAGACTCTTCAAAGGTCAGAAAATCCATAAAATTGCCGGATGACATTGCCTTGGTGATCTGATGATCAAAAACGGGCCCTTCATCGGCGAATCCATAGGGACTCCCTTTTCCAAGCTTATGAGAAAGATCTCCGCTCGCGATAATAACAACACTGCGGTTTAAAAGAGTTGCAGCCTCTTCCAGGCATTGACCAAAACGATAATGTTCCAGAGATGAAAGACCGGAGATGGATATTCGAACGAGCTCGTAATCTGTATAATGTTTTTCTATGTAATATAAAGGAACCATAGCGCCGTGATCGATGGATGCATCTTTTTCACCGCATGTTCCGGCAGATATTCCATGTCGTTCAATGGCTTCACATAGTGCGAAAATATAGGTGGAGTCGTATTTCTTCTTGACAATTATTTCCTGCGCATGAAAACGGCTCATATCACCGCGGCCGCCCTGACCCGGAGAAATATGGATGTAGTCGCCGTACATGACACTGTGGGGAGAGATAACAATAATGGTTTGCGGCTTGATTTCAGCTATGCGCCGGCCAACCTCATTATACGCGTCGATCGTGTTCTGGATCTTCTTTTCCTCACCCCTGCCGACTTCAGGAATAATCAGCGGTGGGTGGGGAACAATATAGGCTGCACGTATTGGCATATTCTCACCTCATTTTCTGACATTATTCAGCTGATGGTTTGACAGGCTGCTCAAACTGTCTGTCAATAGAGATTCACTCAGTTTATCTTTTGTGTTCGCATTACACATATATTTAATATAATAAAACTAATTTTACTTGATTATAGCATTATTTATCTATCCAGTAACAGTGATTTTGGAATTCCAAATAATTCGCGTACATAAAGGTAAAAAACAAGCCTCCTGTCTGTCTGCGCCGGATATGCAAAGGGAGTAAGTCCTTCGCGCGAAGTTAGAAACTTGGCGCGAAACATATGAAAACCATCTGTAACAAGCACTACATTCCTGGAAAGATTCATTTTGGCGATTATGCCTGCACTATTTTTCAGATTCTCAGTCGTACTGACAGAAGTATCTTCAAGATAGATCCTTCCGGGGTTGATATTGCAGTCATTGATAAGCGTGTCACGGATGCACTGAGCTTCACTGATATCCTCATCTGATCCCTGCCCGCCTGAAGCTATGCAGACAGCATCGGGATGGGCTGCCAGATAATCAGCAGCTGCATGAATTCGCTGTGACAGGATAAGGGTTGGCCGGCTGTTTTTGACTTGCGCCCCCAGGACAATTACTACAGCGTCAGCCGGGGAGGACTGGCGGACGGCATTTGTCCATATACAAATAAGCTCTGTTCCGATAAGAAGTACAGCTATAATAACCAATGAAATAAATAATCGGAGTATTTTCTTTTCGTTTTTTCCCCCCGTATGGTGAACAAGTTTGCTGATCAGAGGAAATGCCAAAAGAATAAGCCCGAAGAAAGCAGGGAGTAATACAAATACATTCAAAACTCCAACAGTAAGGGGCGGAATAATAGAGAGAACGAGAAGAATTCCGATGATATTTCGGATAATAGTTTTAAGGCTTTTCTGATTTGTAATAAGCTTCATATTCATTCTCCGCTTATTCTAATAACTATTAGTGAATGATTTATATTTTTTCAGTAATTTGTGTCAGAATCCCCTCCGAAATATGAGATTTTGAAAATAAGAGGAACACGGCCTTGAATTTTTAGGTTTCTTGTCAGAACAAATATTTGCCTCTTCTGTGTGACCGGCATAGTATCCGCGATGTACAATATAGATGAAGATTTTCTGGGAGGTGTCCTTTTGAAAGAATGTAGTTGCTGTAGTACGGCCTGTGACGGCGGAATATGTGTTAAGAAGGTATCTATTTTTTCCTCTCTTGATCATCAGGAGCTTGTCAAAATTCAGTCTTTGATTAAACATCATGAATACCAAAAAGGTGAGACGATTATCAGGGAGGGTGATAAACCTGACTGTGTATTCATCATAAATGAGGGCAGCGTGAAGGCTTATAAATATTCTCCGGATGGAAGAGAGCAGATACTGTATGTTTTTGCAGCCGGTGACTTCTTTGGTGAACAGTACCTGATGGGAAATAAGAAGGCGGCTTACCATGTTGAAGCTTTGGAAGCTACAAAGTCATGTATGCTTACAAAAAGTGATTTCCGAAAGCTGCTTACTTTGTACCCGGATATTGCAATTAAGATTATTGAGACGCTTGATGATCGTCTTGCTCATATGGAACAATCACTGCAGAGTATGGGCGTCAGAAGTGTTGATGCACGAATTGCAGCTCTTCTTCTTCATTATGCAGACGTATATGGTTCTATCGATAAAGATGGAATCCTGATCCGTCTGCCGTTGAGCAGGGAAGGCATGGCAAATTACCTTGGCATTGCCCGCGAGACAATCAGCAGAAAACTAAGCCTATTGGAAAATGACAATCTGATACGCACTGTCAGCAATAAATCGATATTACTTCTGGACCGCAAAGCTCTTGTAGAATTATCCGGAGTAAACGGATAACAGATAAGTGATTTATTTGATTTGAATCACAGTAAACAGACGGACCATCTGTTAGACTAACCATATGATCATCAAACATGAATGCGGATTATTCGAAGGATATCAGGATATATGGAAAAAACATTGTTTGAATGAGAGAAGGGAGCCCTTTATGAATGAAAATTATCTGAAAAATATTGAAAAAAGCCAGGTGTTGTCTATGTCTGACCTGGTTACATACCAGCCGGGTCAGGTTGTGAGCAGGACACTTGCCCAGAATAAAGCGATAAGTCTTACTGTTTTTGCTTTTGACACAGGAGAAGAAATAAGTTCCCACTCTTCGCATGGTGATGCAATGGTAACTGTACTTGAGGGGACTGCCCAGGTTACGATTGGCACGGAAGTCTATGCTTTAAGTGATGGACAGACAATCGTCATGCCTGCTGAAGTTCCTCATGCAGTTGCAGCAAAGACCCCCTTTAAAATGCTGCTGACTGTTGTTTTTCCACTTTAACCCCAAAAATGTCAGATGAATATGTCAGATGCAGAGATTTTATGAAAATGAGTAGAAAGGAAGTGATACTATGAAAGCATCAATTGACAGAGACGGTTGTATAGGCTGCGGACTGTGTGCCGACACTTGCCCTGAAGTTTTTGAAATGGCTGCAGACGGATTAGCAGATGTTATTTATGAAATAGTTCCGGCTGGCGCCGAGGACAGCGCAAATGAGGCCAAAGACGGATGCCCCGTCAGCGTAATTACTATCGAATAACTAAGGGTATTCTATTTTGTTTTTTAGCAGCGATAGAAGAATTGCAGCCAAATACGGCTGCAATTCTTCTTTTTCGATTCAGCTGTTATTTGATGATTCGCACCCGCTCTTTCGTGTTAAAATATAGGAATGTTACAAAGAAGTAATACGACAAAAAGAGCAATATGGAGTAGTAAAGCTGATGGTTTTCTTACCCGGCATTTTTCTGGAGATACCCTTGACTATCGTCAGATTATTTCCATTTTTCTGCCGCTTCTGATTGACCAGGCTTTCCTTGTCTGCATGAATTTGGTTAATACTGCGATGATAAGCTCGTCCGGCGTGGCGGCTATTAGCGCTGTCAATATGGTTGACTCCGTTAATATATTTCTAATCAATGTTTTTATTGCGGTGGCCACGGGGGGAACAATTGTTGTTGCCCAATACAAAGGCCGAAATAACGAAGAAATGGTTCCAAAAGCAGTGGCATCCACCGTCTCAGGTGTTTTTCTTCTCGCCGCCGGAATTTCAGTTGTTATACTCATCTTTCACGGACCTATTCTCGGCGTTCTTTTCGGAGGCGCTGAACCTGCTGTTTTTGAAAATGCAAAAACGTATCTTATTGGCAGCTGCATTTCTTATAGCGGGATTGCGGTTATGGAAGCTGTCTGCGGAGCGCTCAGGGGAACCGGTGAAACAAGGTCGTCACTTGTTCTGACGCTGATCATGAATTTTATCTACCTGATTCTGAATGCAGTTTTAATCAGCGGCCTTCATATGGGTGTACTGGGAATGGTCATCTCTTTGAATGCATCACGATATATTTCAGCTGTCTGTGCGATCATCTATCTTGTGCGAAAAAATACATCTCTGGGATTACATATGAGGGATTCTATTTCTGTCGATGGAATTATGCAAAGGCGAATTATGTCGATAGGACTGCCGTTTGCAGCTGAGCAGATGTTTTTTAACGGCGGCAAAATCCTGACTCAGACATTCATAGTCGGATTGGGCACTTATGCGATGGCGACAAACGCTATCTGTTCATCGATTGCCAGTCTATTTCAGATTCCGGCTGGCGCACTGTCTCTAACCATTATCACTGTGGTTGGCCAGTGCATGGGGAAGCGCGATACAAAACAGGCGAAGAAGGTCGTAAAATCATTTATTATTCTCTCATCGCTGTCATTTGTTGTTATGAGTCTTATTATTCTGCCATTTTTCAATCCGCTTGTATCTCTTTTCAAGGCGCCCGTTGAGATAATTCCCGATGTTTTTAAGATCATTCTGATCACTTCGGTTGCGCAGATTCCGCTTTGGTCTTTAAGTTTCCTTGCGCCCGCAGCCCTTCGCGCAGGCGGGGATTCCACGTATACGTCGATTATGTCTATGCTGTCCATGTGGCTTTTCAGGGTAATATTAGGTTATGTTCTTGGCGTTCTTCTTCCATTTGGTGTTACAGGCGTATGGATTGCGATGTGCTGTGAATGGGGTGTTCGCGGTGTAATATTTCTTACTCGTCTTCGAGGGAAAAAATGGTATCAGCATAAAGTCATTGATTAGAAGACAGAAACAAAAGCGCACAGAGATGTATCATTATCAGACCTCGTGCATGCCGGCTGCTTATTTTGCGCTATAATGAAGAAGATATTTGTATAAAGTAAATTCATATGACAGCAGATGTGAGGGAGTAACTATGCAGGAAAAATGGCTGGACTGGGCGATGCGGATGCAGGCCATTGCACAAAGCGGACTTTTTTATTCAAAAGATAAGTATGACCTCGATCGATTTCAGCAAATTCGTGATCTTTCTGCAGAAATCATGAGTGAACATACTGAAGTCCGTCTTGAGAAGATAAAGGATTTGTTTTGCTGCGGGGATGGATATCAGACCCCCAAAATTGATGTAAGGGCGTCCATTATTGTCGACAATCAGATTCTTCTTGTCAGGGAGCAGATTGACGGGAAATGGTCTTTGCCTGGAGGCTGGGCAGAGGTTAATCTGTCGCTTTCAGAAAATGTTATTAAAGAAGTAAAGGAAGAAGCAGGTCTTTGTGTTAAGACGCAGAGGCTTCTTGCCGTTCTTGATGCAAGGAAACGAAATCCGGTTCCCGCACCGTACGGCATATACAAAATGATAGTTGAATGCAGCATTATCAGCGGTATATTTATACCTAATATCGAGACCAGCGGCTGTGGATTTTTTGCCCCGGATAGTTTGCCGGAACTGTCCCCCGGCCGGACCACAGCTGACCAGATCGACATCTGTTTCCGGGCTGCAGCAGATGCGGCATTTGTACCGGTTTTTGATTAAAATACAAAAATTTTGAGGAGCTTTATGTTTGACAGTATAAAAAAGAAAAAAGACAGATTAAGAGCAGAAGAATACGGGAAAATCAAGGAAGAGGATTTAGGGCATTTCATATATAAATATGAGACTCATGTGCATACAAGTGAGACAAGTGCCTGCGCATATAATAAAGCGGCCGACATGGTGCAGGCGTATAAGGCAGCCGGCTATCAGGGGATCATTGTCACGGATCATTTCTTCAACGGGAATACGAGTGTACCTCCGCACCTGCCATGGGAAACGCGCGTGGAGTTGTTTTGCAGAGGGTATGAAAATGCTAAGGTTGAGGGGGACAAGTGCGGATTACAGGTGTTTTTCGGATGGGAATACGGATATGATCATACAGATTTGCTGACCTACGGTCTCGATAAGGATTTTCTATTAGAGCACCCCGATGTTCTTTCCTGGGGCGTTGAGGAATACGGTAGGCAGGTGCATCTGCACGGAGGCTTCATCACACACGCTCATCCATTCAGGGAGGCTTTCTATATCCGGCATGTCCGTTTTTTCCCGGCTATTGTTGATGCAGTAGAAGTGATTAATGCAAGCCATACAAACCCTGTTTTTAACCAGAAGGCGCTTCAGTATGCGAAGGAACATAATCTTCTGCATATGTCGGGTTCCGACGCACATGCGGTGAACCAGATGTTCGGGGGCGGCCTTGCATTCGACCGGAAGATGGAGTCTGTCGCTGAAATAATCAGTACGGTCAGGTCAGGAGAAGAGTATCGCCTGCTGGGTAAATAATGCTGTGTAAACACGGGATTCAAAGGCATAAAATTGTCACGTATGTTACAATTCAGGCAGAGGATGATAATAATGATAAAACCATGTGACGCACTTTCAAAAACATCTCTTTTTTCAGGACTGGATCGTGTGACTTTTCACCATTACTGTTCTGTTACTAAAGTCCGTTCATTCTCCCGCGGCGAGATTGTAGCAGCGGAAGGCGATGTCTGCGGCAGCATAGGGGTCATAGAACAGGGTCAGATAGCGATGCAGAAATATACTTCCAGCGGTGATTTTGCAACCATCGGGCTTCTGGGACCCGGAGATTTTTTTGGTGAAGATCTTATTTTCGGAAGTTCGAATATATTTACATTTACGTTAGAGGCTATGACGCAGTCGGAGGTCCTTTTTGTCAGTAAAGACACACTTCGCTCGCTTCTGGATAAGAGTCCGGTCATTTTGAACAATTTTCTGCGGATTTTGTCAGACCGGGTAACTACACAGAACAGTAGAATTGCACTGCTTTCTCAAAAAAGCCTTCGTCACAAGATAGCATTTTATCTTTTGGAACTTCGGACGGAACAGCATCCGGGGTCCTCGGGAAGCGTGACGGTTCAGCTGCCGGTATCCAAAGAAGTTATTGCCAAGCTTCTTGCCATGCCGCGTCCCTCTTTTTCAAGGGAGCTTATTGCAATGGAAAATGACGGGCTTCTGGAAGTAAAAGGAAGGAACATCCGTCTCGTTGATGTATCAACGCTTGAAAATGATGTTGTTGAGGGATTTCAACTGGGAAGATAATGCAATATAATTCATTTTTTCTATGATTTTATACATAACTCTAATTATGTTGCTGCAGCACAAAATCACAAAAAATGCAGGCTTTTTTTGTAAAGACAGCATTTTTGTATTTTCACATGAGAGAAGTTAGCATATAATGACTTTATAATTTTTGCAGATATGATCCACATATTAATAATAAATAATGAGGTAATCATGGATTTACTGAAACAGAAGATCCGTTCTGACGGGCATGTCATTGGTTCTGAGATACTTAAAGTTGACAGTTTCCTGAATCATCAGGTGGACCCTAAGCTCATGCAGACGATAGGTCAGGAATTTGCCACTCTTTTTGCCAACGAGGGCATTACAAAAGTAGTTACCATTGAGAGTTCCGGTATTGCTCCGGCTCTTTTTACTGGACTTCAAATGAATATACCGGTTATTTTTGCCAAGAAGACGGAATCGAGAAATCTTGATTCAGAGACATATCATGCTGCCGTACACTCGTTTACCCGCGGTAAAGAATACATAATCCGCGTAAGTAAGAGATACCTCTCGGCAGATGACACCGTTCTTTTTATCGATGATTTTCTTGCACACGGACGAGCGCTTATGGGGCTTCTTGAAATTGCAGAACAGGCGGGGGCACGTGTTGCCGGCGCAGGAATTGTAATTGAAAAAGGTTTCCAGAACGGAGGCGCTCGGGTCCGCAGTATGGGCATTCGGGTTGAGTCCCTTGCCATAGTAAAGGAAATGTCTGAAGAAGGATCTATGATTACTTTTGCAGATAGAACAAACTCGCTTACACACATGGAGGAGGAAGAAAGATGAAGAAATTTCTGGCAATGATTATGACAGCAGTCATGCTTGCAGGCTCACTTGCGCTTGTCGGGTGTTCCAACTCGACATCCACAACGACCGCAGCTGACACAACGGCTGCAGCTGCAACAACGGCTGAAGCTACTTCCGTTGAAGAAACTATGGCTGATGCAACAACGGCAGCAGCTGCAGGAGAAGTTCTGAAAGTCGGCGTACTGTACATTTCACCTAAAGATGACGGCGGATATTCACAGGCTCATGCAGAAGGCATTGCAGAAGCTGCCGCTGCTTTGGGCGACAAAATTCAGATTGTTGAACTTGAGAATGTCAATGACGCAGATGCACAGGCTACTTCTACTGCTATAGACAATCTTGTAAGCGAAGGCTGCAAACTTATCTTTACAACAAGTTATGGCTATATGGATCCTACAGCTGCAGCTGCTGTAAAATATCCTGATGTTTTGTTCTCCCATTGCTCTGGTTACACAAGAAATGATACAAATATGGATACATATTTTGGTCAGATTGAGACTGCACGATATCTGTCAGGAATCGTCGCCGGACTCATGACAACATCGAACAAGCTCGGCTATGTTGCCGCTTTCCCGATCCCGGAAGTTATCCGCGGAATCAATGCCTATACGCTTGGTGCAAAATCCGTCAATCCTGATGTTACAGTCAGTGTTGTCTGGACAAACACATGGTTTGATATGGACAAGGAAAAAGCTGCTGCCGAATCACTCCTGTCTCAGGGCGTAGATGTTATGGCTCAGCATCAGGACTCTCCTGCAGCTATTACTGCAACAGAGACCGCAGGGAAGTTCGCAGTCGGATATGACCTGTCCTATGCAGGGGCTCCGAAAGCATACCTTACAGCTCCTCTGTGGAACTGGGGAACATACTATACATACAAGATTCAGCAGGTTCTTGACGGCGGATGGAAAATTGAAAACTATTGGGGCGGTATGAAAGAGGGCGCTGTCAAGCTTGACACACTTTCTGATCTTGTATCTGCAGACGCCAAGGTAGCTGTTGAGGATGTTCTGGACAAAGTCACTTCGGAAGGCAATGCATTTGTCTTTGCAGGACCTATCAAAGATCAGGCCGGCACCGAAATGGTCGCAGCGGGCGAGAGCTTAAGCTATGACGACCAGATGGGTATGATGTGGTTTGTTGAGGGCGTTGTCGGAGAAATCCCGGCATCATAATCTGAAAAAAACAATCTATTGATGCTTTCGCGGCATCCTGGTGTGAACCAGGATGCCGCGAAGTGTTGATAAGCCAAATATGGGGAAATAAAAATGAGTGATAAAATTCCATCCACCCCTAAGCTTGCCTTTTCTATGAAAGGCATCAGCAAATCTTTCGGCACTGTACAGGCAAATGACAATATTGATTTTCAAGTACAGCAAGCAGAAATTCATGCACTTTTGGGCGAAAACGGTTCCGGAAAGAGCACACTGATGAATATTCTGTCCGGAATTTATAAGCCGGATGCCGGTACAATAGAAGTTGACGGCGAAGTTAAGATATTCCATGCTCCGAAAGATTCGATAGCTTGTGGTATCGGAATGGTATATCAGCATTTTATGCTGGCGGAACCTTTGACTGTAGCTGAGAATATTGCAGCCGGATCATCGGGAGTCTTTTTAAACCCAAAAAAGGAAATTGCATCCATTCGTGAATTTTCCGAGAAATTCGGAATGGAGATTGATCCCAATAAGCCGGTAATTCAACTGTCAGTCAGCGAAAAACAGACGGTGGCGATTTTGAAGGTTCTTTATCACGGTGCTAAAATCCTGGTGCTTGATGAACCAACGGCTGTTCTTACCCCGCAGGAAATCAGAAAACTTTTTGTCGTTCTCCGCAAAATGCGTGAGAATGGCTGTTCTGTTGTGTTTATAAGTCATAAGCTTAACGAAGTGATGGATTTATGCGACCGCGTAACGGTACTTCGAAAAGGGAAAAGCATTAAGACATATAATATTGCAGATACGGACGCGCATGATCTTGCCGATAAAATGGTGGGACGTAAAGTTGATCTTTCGATTGACCGGCCAGTGCCGAATCCTGAGTGTGAAGAGAGTATACGGGTTGAGAATTTAACTGTTGTAAATGAAGAAGGACATCTGAAGCTTTGCAATGTATCATTTTCACTCAGCCAGGGCGAAATTTTGGGCGTCGCCGGACTGGCCGGAAGCGGGCAGAAGGAACTTTGCGAAGCCATTGCAGGTATAATTCCTTCCCAAAAGGGTAAAATATTCTTCAGAGGAAAAAATATTTCCGGTAAGTCGCCAAGAGAAATCATTCATATGGGCGTATCCATGAGTTTTATTCCTGAGGACCGTCTGGGTATGGGACTTGTGGCATCCATGGACATCGCCGACAATATTTTACTGAAAGACTATTCATTTCAGAAAGGCCCTTTTTTAAAGACCGCGGATGTCAGAGTAAAAGCAGAAAAAATTGTAAAAGATCTTGAGATCAATACACCTGGTATCTTTCATCCGGTCAGAAAGCTTTCCGGCGGTAATATTCAAAAAGTTATTCTCGGAAGGGAAATCAATCTTAATCCGAAACTGCTGATCACGGCTTATGCTGTGCGCGGGCTTGATATTAACTCATCATATACGATCTATAACCTGCTGAATGATCAAAAGAAGAAGGATGTGGCGATTCTCTACATTGGTGAGGATCTTGATGTACTTCTCGAACTTTGCGATAGAATTATGGTGCTTTGCGCCGGCGAAATAACGGGTATTGTTGATGCGAGAATGGTAACCAAGGAAGATCTTGGGCAAATGATGTCCGGTACAAAATGTAAGGATCTCAAGGGGGCGGGCGAATATGTTTCGAATTGCTAAAAAAGACGAGCTTCCGGGATGGAAATCCTTCCTTGTAAGAATTGCATCGATTCTTTTCGGAATCGTACTTGCGGGACTGCTGATAGCTGCTGTAGGTTATGATCCGTTCGCCACATTTTCTGCACTTATTATCGGTGCCTTTGGATCGACAAATGCACTTGTTAATACAATGACAATTGCAATTCCTTTAGCTATCACCGGGCTTGGTCTTGCAATTGCATTCAGGATGAAATTTTGGAACATCGGCGGTGAAGGCCAGCTGATCATGGGCTGTATTTTTGCCACGTTTGTTTCACACAATATGCCTGAAAGTACGCCAGGAATTATCCTTATTCTTTTAATGGGAGCTGCCGGATTTTTGGGCGGTGCCATTTGGGCGATGATTCCCGGGTTTTTTCGTGTGTTTTCGCGGACAAACGAGACTCTTTTTACCCTTATGATGAACTATATCGCGCTTTCAATCGTTCAGTTTCTGCATTATGTACTCTGGCGTGATCCTGCCGCCAAGGGGTTTCCCAAAATTAAAGCCATTCAGCTGCAGGCGCATCTTCCTGTTCTTTTTGGCGTACATATTGGCTGGATCATCGCTCTGGTCCTGGCTATATTAGTATTTCTCCTCATCCGCAAGACCAAACTTGGTTATGAGATCCGTGTTGTCGGCGAGAGCGCTCCGACAGCGAATTATGCAGGTATGAATGTTAAAAAAGTCATGCTTACAGGCGTCGCGTTATCCGGCGGAATTGTGGGTCTGGCCGGTATGATCAAGCTGGCAGGCTCTGTGTACACATTATCTCCTGCCATTACAGGTAATGCAGGTTTTACTGCCATTGTTATTGCCTGGCTTTCCGGACTGTCAGCACCGATTATTGTACTTGTATCGATACTGATCGCGGCTCTGGAACAGGGATCGCAGATTATTCAGATCAAGATACAGGTACCTTCGGCCGTTGCCTTCATTATTCAGGGATTAATACTTATGTCAGCTCTGGGCGGTGAATTTTTCCTGCGGTATCGAATCGTTCATACAAAAAAGAACAGGCTGCTCGAGCCTTCTGACACCCAAACCGTAGAAGATAAATCCACCCTTTCCGATGATCAGGAATTGAAAGGAGATGCATAATGGATTTTAATTTTATTGCTGCAACCTTTATTGCATCTGCCATTGCCTATAGTGTTTCCTTACTTCTGGGTACTCTCGGCGAGTTGCTTACGGAGAGGGCTGGGCACTTGAATCTTGGCGTCGAGGGAATGATGCTGATTGGCGGTGCCTGCGGATATGTTGTATCAGTCCGTACCGCGAACCTTGGACTTACGCTTCTGGCTGCCATACTGGGCGCCGGTTCCGGCGCTTTGTTATACGCGATTCTTACTGTTACTTTACGGGCCAACCAGAATGTTTCCGGTCTTGCGCTGACTACCTTCGGCGCGGGGCTTGCCAATACCCTCGGTAGCACGGTAGCTAATACAAATACTCCCGAAAATATTACCACTTTCTTTTCATATCATCCTTTTGAACTGACAAATGTCACGAATCCGTTTCTGAACTTTATGAATATTGCCTTTTTATCCCATGATATTTTCATTTATTCGGCCTTGGTGCTGGCCGTACTTCTTACTGTCTTTCTTTTCAAGACAAAAGAGGGATTAGCTCTTCGCATGACGGGAGAGAATCCCGCCGCTGCCGACGCATCCGGACTTATGGTAACTAGAATCAAGTATATGTATATCATTATCGGCGGTATGCTCTGCGGATTGGCAGGGCTATATATTCCGCTTGTCCTGCAGAGAACATGGCATTCTGATATTACAGCAGGAAAAGGCTGGATTGTGGTTGCCCTTGTAATTTTTGTCCGCTGGCATCCCATTAAGGCAATCGGCGGAGCATTTATCTTCGGAGCACTTTCAATAATCGGATTATCCATTCAGCAGTTTCCGGAGCTCTCCTCTATGATTTTCTTCAATCAGTACATTATGGTTATGTATCCTTATATTCTTACGGTTGTCGTTCTTATTATTACATATTCCCGGAAAAAAGCATGGAGGGGGCCAAGCGCCATTGGCAGCGCGTATTTCAGAGAAGAGCGGTAAATCGCTGATTGTGGTATAATTATCGGAACAAATTATTCTTTGGAGGATTACTTTGGACAACGAAATTATGGCTGAATTCATTGATTTTGTCCGGGAAATCTTTTCGGGCCTTAATAATGGTTTTCTTTTTTTCGGCGGACCACTGGATATTTTCCGATATGTCATAGATATCCTGCTTATCACCGTTCTGCTTTACAACCTGATACGTGTTCTTCGGGAGACAAGAGCCTGGCAGCTGCTGAAAGGTGTCCTTCTAATTGTTATACTTGCCATGGTCTGCAGTCTTTTGGGTCTGGAGATGGTTGGATTTTTGTTCAACAAGATCCTATATATTGTAGCCCTTGCTTTTGTTGTTATCTTTCAGCCGGAGCTCAGGCGTGCTCTTGAGACGGTTGGACTTAAGTCCTTCGCATCATTTTCCAATGCTTTTTCTCCGGAATATCAGGATCCGCAGCATGTTCTGTCGCGCATGATCGACCAGGTGGTTGATGCCTGTGTGAAGATGGCCAAGGTATATACCGGTGCACTTATCATTTTTGAACGGAACTCCAAGCTCAGCGAACTTATTGAGCAGGAGAATGCTGTCAAGCTGGATTCATCGGTAACAGAGACGATGCTTCAGTCTATTTTTTATAAGGGATCACCGCTGCACGACGGTGCTATCCTCTTGCGCAACGGCAGAATTGCCGCAGCCAGATGCCACATTCCCCTAGCGGATAATTATCATATCCGTGAAGATCTGGGAACCCGGCATCGTGCCGCTATCGGCGCAAGCGAGATGGGGGATGCGATAGCTATTGCAGTATCGGAAGAACGGGGAACTATTTCTGTCGCCATTGACGGCTGCCTGTATGTTATGCAAAGCGGTGAAGATCTTCGCAGTAACCTGCAGTATCTTCTTGGCGTATCCAATATTTCGAATAAGCTCGGACACAGAATTAAGACCGGACGATTCAGGAAATTTGTTAAAAAGAAAGATACTTCTTCCGGGGAACAGGACGTCGGTACACAGGCTGCTTCAGCAGATTCTCCGCTTAACGGCAGAGAGATTGCCGGCAAAGCTGTTATTTGTTCGATTCCGCAAAAGGAATACGTAGTCTCCCAGTCGAATCAGATTAACGAACTGCCGATTGCTGCCCGTCTGGCGACCTCGAAGGCTGTAAGAATGTCGCGGATGCAGAAGCTCTTCCTTCTTTTGGTGTCACTCCTGATTTCCCTCGGATTATGGATGTATATACAGATAACCAATAATCCGGTATCTGAAAAAACCTTTACTGTGCCCATTCTTGACCGGAATGCCGGAGTTCTTGAAGACCGTGATCTTGATGTTATCTACAACGTGTCTACGGTTACCGTTACTATAGTTGGAAGAAAGAATACGATGGATTCTTTTACGGAATCAGAGATCAAGGCATATATTGATTATTCAGACATTACCGCTGCCGGAGTTGTTGAACTGCCGATAGACATTTCATCAGACAGCTCTGAATATTTTCGTGTTACCCGTCAGAATCCTGAGGTTATCAAAGTGAATGTCTATGATCCTACGACCTGAAAAACGGATTGTACATTAATTGTTTTCCTATACTGTGCAATAAATTAGTCTTTTATGGAGGAACTTATGGAGAGAATGTTTGGAACAGACGGTGTCAGAGGCATTGCCAACAAGGACCTGACGCCGGATCTGGCTTATAAACTTGGCGTTGCAGGGGCCATGGTTCTTGCAGGAGACACGAGTCATAAGCCTACTATTCTTATCGGATGCGATACAAGAATTTCCTGCGGAATGCTGGAAGCTGCCCTGACGGCAGGCATCTGCTCTGCCGGCGCAGATGTATTTCTGTGCGGTGTTATTCCCACGCCAGCCGTTGCTTTTCTGGTCAAGAGATATCACTGTGAAGCTGGAATTATGATCTCTGCCTCACACAATTCATACGAATATAACGGCATCAAGTTCTTCTCCGGCACAGGGTTTAAGCTTCCGGATGATACCGAGGACGAAATTGAAGCCATTGTACGCGCGTATGACGAGAATGAATTCAAGCGCCCGGTCGGCGCCTTAATCGGTCAGAGTATTATTAAGAAGAATGCGGCTCATGAATATGTTGAACATATTAAGAGAAGACTGAGTGTTGATCTTTCAGGACTCAAGATTGCTATCGACTGTGCTAATGGAGCCGCGAGCGCCATTGCGCCGGATCTTTTTGAAGATCTGGGCGCCACTGTTTTTGTTACCTGCAATCAGCCTGACGGAAGAAATATCAATCACGAATGCGGTTCTACTTACATGGGGCGCCTTCACGATCTGATACGCCGGGAGGGTTGTGATCTCGGACTCGCATTCGACGGCGATGCCGACCGTCTGCTGGCAATGGATGAGTTTGGAAATCTAGTTGACGGAGACACAATTCTTGCCATTATCGGTCTGGATATGAAGGAACACAAAGAACTTCATGGAGATACCATTGTGGTAACAGTCATGAGCAATCTTGGATTAGACATTATGGCTAAGCAGAACAATCTCTCACTAGCTAAGACAAAAGTGGGAGACCGGTATGTGTTGGAACACATGCTTGCGGAAGGCTTCAATCTTGGCGGTGAACAGTCTGGTCACGTTATTTTACTGGATCATTCTACGACTGGAGACGGAATACTTACTGCGCTGGCGCTTCTTCGCGTCATATACAGAAGAAAACTGCCGCTTTCAAAGGTAACAAATGTTATCACAGTACTCCCTCAGGTTCTAAAACCTGCGAGAATTCCGGAAGATAAGAAGAGTAAAGCGCTGGAAGATGCAGATCTGAAAGCGGCTATTGTCAAATATGAAAAAATTCTGGAAGACCGAGGCCGGATTCTTGTCCGTGCATCCGGTACAGAACCGATGATTCGAGTCATGATTGAAGGTGAAAATATTAGCGAAATCAATGAAATGGCAGAACATCTGGTCGAACTTATTGTATCTCGTTACGGAGCATAATACAAAAGCTCAAAAGCTCAAAATACAGACATAAGGAGTCCAAAATATGTGCGGAATTGTAGGCTATATTGGAGAAAATGATGCTCTCCCCGTTCTTATGAGCGGATTAAAACGTCTGGAATACAGAGGATATGATTCAGCCGGTGTCGCTTTCCTTGAGGATGATGAACTAAAAGTAATTAAGAAGCAGGGAAGACTTCAGATTCTTAACGATTTACTTGCAGAAGATGGATACATAGATTCGACGGATACACCCCTGACACACAAGAAGATCAACATGGGTATCGGTCATACCCGCTGGGCAACTCATGGTGCACCCAGTGATGAGAATTCGCATCCGCATCTTTCCCAAAGCGGGCGTCTCTGCGTTGTGCATAATGGAATCATTGAGAACTATATTGAGCTTCGGGATCTTCTTATCGACAAAGGATATACCTTTACTTCAGAGACCGACACAGAAGTAATTGCTCATTTGATCGAGTTTCACTATCTTACTAACTGCAATAATGATCTCTTTTATTCTGTTCAGACCACTCTATTGGAGGTCGAAGGATCCTATGCACTCGGCGTTTTGTGCACCGATTACCCCGATACGATTATTGCTGCCCGCAAGGACAGCCCGCTTGTTGTAGGAATAGGCGGCAAATCCAATTACATCGCATCAGATATTCCTGCAATTTTAAATTATACCCGCGATATACTTATTATTGAAGATAATGAAATAGTTGTTATGACAAAGGAAAAAGTATCTCTGTTTGGTATTCATGGAAATTCGATTAAAAGAGATACGATACATATAGAGTGGGATTCAGAAGCTGCTGAAAAGGGCGGATATGAACACTTTATGATGAAAGAGATGTTTGAGGAGCCGAAGGCTGTGCGTTCGACCGTTTCTCCGCGCATCCGTGGTGGGCAGATCGTTCTGGAACAATTCCCATTGACGGCTGAACAGATCAACGGAGCAAGCAATATTCATATTATTGCCTGCGGTACTGCGTATCATGCAGGCTGTGTTGGACAATATGTAATTGAGAAACTCTGCCGGATTCCTGTTATTGTTGACGTTGCTTCAGAATTCAGGTACCGCGATCCGCTGATCAGCGATAAGACGATTGTCATAATTATCAGTCAGTCAGGTGAGACACTCGATACGTTAGCGGCCATGCGTGAAGCAAAGAGCAGAGGCGCATCCATTATTGCCGTCGTAAATGTAGTCGGCAGTTCTATTGCCAGGGAAGCCGACTATGTCCTTTATACCAATGCAGGCCCGGAAATCGCTGTTGCATCCACGAAGGCATACAATACACAGTTGGCATGCGTATATCTTCTGGCCTTCCAGATGGCTCATCTGACCGGTAAGTTATCCGATGAAGATTATTCATATTATCAGGATGAACTCATGAAGATTCCTGATATGATTTCTGCTGTTCTTGAGCGTCAATCTGAAATACAGCGATTTGCTTCTCATCATTTCAACGCAGAAAGCATTTTCTTTATTGGCCGCGGTCTTGATTATGCACTTTCAATGGAGGCTTCCCTCAAGCTTAAGGAGATCTCCTATATTCATTCTGAGGCGTATCCAGGCGGAGAACTTAAGCATGGAACCATTGCGCTTATTGAAAAAGGTACACTTGTTGTATGCCCTCTTACACAGGACGCGCTTATGGATAAGATGATATCCAATATTCAGGAAGTCAAAGCAAGAGGAGCCGTTGTTCTGGGTATTGCCACTGAAAAGCAGACACGTGCTGCGGAAGTATGTGATCAGGTATTCTACATTCCTGATGTCGATCCTCTTTTATCCCCGATTGTTTCCGTTACTCCCTGCCAGCTCTTCGCGTATTATATGTCCGTCTATAAGGGCTGTGACGTAGACAAACCCAGAAACCTGGCCAAAAGCGTCACAGTGGAATAAGACGTCTGCTGTTGAAGTAAACATTCACACGGTAAACAAGTCATATGCGATTCTTCGCGATGAGTGTAAAGCGATGCTGTTTCACCTCAATATGATAAAGGAAAATAAACGTACATATATTATTACAACTATGTTATTCACTGTTATCATTTGAATAACTTCATTTGATAACACATCATTGTTTACAGACATCCAGGCTGCATGCTGATAAAATAGGACCATAACAAATTGTGTTTGTGAAAAAAAATCTATGCACAAACATTCATCTTGTGAAAAGAGGTAAAACTATGATTGAAGGAATACAAATTACTGATCTGCTGGATCTTGATAGGACTATCGCAAGGAATGTTTTTGCGAACAGAACTTACGTGTGGGAAGTTCTTCCGGATATTACATCCTTTATCAGGATTCTCGGGGCAACTTTAAATCTTGAAGAATACGATAAAGTAGGAGAAGATGTATGGATTTCAAAAACAGCGCACGTTTATCCTTCGGCTTTTATCGCGGGTCCCTGCATAATAGATCATGAAGCAGAGGTTCGTCACTGCGCGTTTATTCGCGGAAGTGCCGTCGTCGGCAAAAAAGCGGTAGTTGGTAATTCGACAGAGCTTAAAAACGTCATTCTTTTTGACGGGGTTCAGGTGCCGCACTATAATTATGTCGGCGATTCAGTGCTTGGATATAAAGCTCATATGGGAGCGGGGGCTATTACCTCGAATGTCAAATCAGACAGAACGCTAACGATAGTACGTCTCGGAGACGAGCTTCTCGGTACCGGCATGAAGAAATTCGGCGCTATTATAGGTGACCATACCGAAATAGGCTGCAACAGTGTACTTAATCCGGCGACTATCATCGGACGCAACTCTGTCATATACCCGTTATCCATGGTTCGCGGTTTCGTACCGGCATCAAGCATATATAAGAAACAAGGCGAAGTTATCAGCAGAAGAGAAGAGTAATACGACTATCTAACATTGAGGCATAAAGACATCCTGTAATCAGTCCGTATCAGTTATCAAAAAAGCTTCCGGAGATTTATCTCCGGAAGCTTACTTAAATGTCAGCTAAAATATAGAAGCATCAACAAAGTTTGTACACAAAAAAACAATTAGATAACAGGTGTACGGATCTTATTATATGCTTCGTGTGCAATGCGGCGAACTTCCGGATCTGCGTCAGCGTATGCCAGCTTCTTAAGATATTCTTCACAATGTTTGGCACGGATCAATCCCACAGCATTAGCGGCGGCTGCTTTAACGGCAGGAACAGAATCTCTTAGTAACGGAATAAGCTGGGTTCCGGATTCATAAGTTGGAATCTGCCCGAGTGCATTAGCAACAGCTTCTCTTACTTCATCATCCGGGTCATCAGTCATTTTAGCAAGCGCGGCAATATTCTGTTTCTTACCTAACTTGTCAATCTTTTCAATTACTCTTTCAATTCTTGACATTTTTGTTTTCCCCCTCAGGAATAGTCACGATAATTACAGATTATGCGCTGATATCCTTGTAAATACTAGCTAAACAGATTCGAAAATTTGTAAAATTATTGTGACCGAACTGTGAATCGTCATTTAGAGATAATAAAACTCATAAAATACCATCAAAAAACGAGATGATGCGCAGTATCAGGCTTGTTTGGTAAAAGAAAATTGATTTTATAAATGCCCGGGCAAAATATACGGGTGGGTTTTGTAATTTCATATTTGAATAATTCTATTACATATTGTGAACAGCTTGAATGAAAAGATTGCTTTTGTATACTCAAATATTTTTTTTCGGTAATTTGAAAATTGTCCGGCCTGTGAGTGAATTTAGTCTGATACGCATGGAATTACTGGATTAAACAGGCAAAAACATGATAAGCTAGAATAATTAGTTTTGTATTATTTGTACGGGCGCTGCATGTCTGATTATTACAAATAGAAAGCTGAGGATCCACTTTATATGTATAAATATTTCCGACTGTTGCTGCTGTTCCTGCTTTTGTCTGCTGTTGCCGGTTGTTCGCTGTCTGCTTCGACATATGAGACACAAAATATTCCGGAACGTCCTGATGCGCAAATGCTTGGTGAAGAGACTGTTAGTGAAACAGTACTTACGCCTGTTCCAACAGTTCAGCCTACCTCAGCCCCTTCGCCGACTCCGACCCCATCGCCTGCACCAAGTCCGACTCCCACGCCTTCCGTCAAGGAGATTGTTGTGAGTTTTGCGGGTGATTGTACGCTTGGTCAGAACAGGGGCCTTGCGGGTAACAGCAATAGCTTTGAAAGTGTTATCGGAACTGATTATTCATATCCCTTCAAAAACGCTGTTGATATATTGGGAAAAGATGATCTTACTCTTATTAATTTTGAGGGTACGCTTACAGATGCACAGACAGCGCGGGATAAGGAGTTTACGTTCAAAGGTCCTTTTGAATATGTTGATATTTTGAAGCTTGGCAGCGTTGAAGCTGTCAACCTTGCCAATAACCATTCCTATGATTATGCAGACCAAGGTCTTCGTGATACGAAGGACACGCTTGATACGGCCGGCATCCTTTGGAGTCTTGACAGTTCATATGCGGTTTTTGAGACAAATGGAGTAAAAATCGGCATGGCCGGATTTGTTTTTCCATATGACATCGATCCTATATACGCTGCCATCGATTCCCTTCGTGAACAGGGCTGCGAAATTGTAATCATCAGTGTTCACGCCGGTGTGGAGAAGATGTATGAGCCGGAATCGGCACAGGTCAATATGGCGCATGCTATTATTGATTATGGAGCTGATATATACGTTGGTCATCACCCGCATCGCCTGCAGCCGATTGAAGTCTATAACGGTAAGTATATTCTTTATAGTCTGTCCAACTTTACTTTTGGCGGACAGCCCAATCTTACAGACCCGGATACAGCGATCGTCCAGTGTACCTTTTCCATTGAGGACGAAGAGGTGATCGGAAATAAACTGCATGTTATTCCATTTTCAATAACAACGACTATGCCAGGAAATGATTACTGTCCGATTCCCTATGAAAAAGGAACGGATGAATACCAGGAAGTTATGGATAAGCTCAACTGGTCGGAAGAGCTGGAACAGTAGACCCTGGAGTGCTGTAAAGATTGACGAATGAGGCAGACCTTGTTACTATCTTTTTAGCAAAGAAGAGAATGCAGGATTATGCCTGCGATCCGGAAAGTGGTGTGAAATATGGCGGATGCCAAAGTTCTGGTTGTCATGGGCAGTGATTCGGATTTCCCGGTAATGGAAAGCTGTTTCAAGATGCTCAACAAATTTGAAATTCCCTTTGAAGCGAAGATCTGTTCGGCCCATCGTTCTCCCTTTCAGGCAGCGGAGCTTGCTTCGTCTGCAAAAGAGAAGGGGTTTGCTGTAATAATAGCTGCAGCAGGCCTGGCGGCTCATTTGCCGGGCGTTCTGGCTGCATATACTATACTTCCGGTAATCGGAGTCCCGTGTAAAGGAGGGGCTTTACAGGGCGTTGATGCGCTGTATGCCATCGTACAGATGCCGACAGGAATCCCTGTCGCGACGGTAGCTATTGACGGGGCCGCCAATGCAGCTATTCTTGCTGCACAGATTCTTGCCCTTCAGAATAATCTGCTTTCACAAAAACTGACAGCATATAAAGTAGAATTGGAAGTGTCAGTTGCAAAGAGAAATGAACGGCTCGCTGAAAAGCTTGAGTCGATCGGGGAGTGATAAACGAATATGAGTAAAAGGGATTGGGATGAGGAGTGCGGCGTCTTCGGCGTGTTTGACACGGAAGGCGTATTCGATGATGCGGCCAGAATGGCCTATTTCGGACTTTTTGCACTGCAGCACAGAGGACAGGAATCAGCCGGTATTGCTGTAAATCAAAATGGAAAAATTATTTGCCATAAAGAACAGGGACTGGTAGTCGAGGTTTTCAGTGAAATGACTCTGCAGACAATGAAGGGACACGCTGCTGTTGCACATGTTCGTTATCCGTCTTCAGATGAATCCGGTTACGATTCAATTCAGCCGATGCAGATCAAATCACGTTCGGGTCACCTTGTTATTTCTCATAACGGCGCAATTACAAATGCGGAAGAAATTCGGAATAACTTAAAGAAAGCCGGCGCCATTTTTCAGACGTCTGCGGATTTTGAAGTGCTGCTGTCGCTTCTGGCAAGGAACCGCATCACCACCGAACGTATCGAAGAAGCGATACTTCTGATGATGGCTGAAATCAGGGGCGCCTATGCTATGGTTATCATGTCAAATAATAAAGTCATCGGTGTACGGGATCCTTTAGGAATCAGGCCTCTCGTTCTCGGACAGAAAGGCACTTGTTATGTGCTCGCTTCTGAAAGCTGTGCACTTGATGCGGTAGGCGCGAAGTTCGTTCGCGATATTCTGCCGGGAGAGATTATTACCATCTCAAAAGAGGGTATTTCTTCACAGTACTTTGTACCGGAAGAGACAGCCATGAAACAGGGCAGGATATGCATTTTTGAATTTGTATATTTTGCACGCCCCGACAGTGTTATTGATGGGGCGAGCGTCTACGAATCGCGGCTTAATGCCGGGCGTGCACTCGCGAAAGAATCTCCCTGTGACTGTGATCTTGTTGTTGGCGCGCCGGATTCAGGTCTCGCAGCCGCGATGGGATATGCTCTTGAGAGCGGTCTGCCTTACGGGTCGGCGCTCCTTAAAAACCGCTATGTGGGACGTACTTTCGTGCAGCCATCGCAGCTGCAGAGGGAAATGTCCGTCCAACTTAAGTTTTCCGTAATGAAAACAGCAGTTGAAGGCAAAAGAATCCTTATGGTTGATGATTCGATTGTCCGCGGTACGACAACGCGCCATAATATCGCCATGCTTCGTGAGGCAGGGGCGACAGAAGTCCATATGCGCGTAGCGTCCCCGCCGCTTTGTTATCCTTGTTTTTACGGCGTGAATACGCCTGACCAAAAAGAACTGACCGCAGGCTTCTCCTCCGTTGAAGAAGTCCGCAGGCACATTGGCGCCGACTCACTTTCCTATGTGAGTCTCGAAGGACTTAGAGCCTCAACAGTTGGAATCCACTGCGGACATTGTCTGTCATGTTTTGACGGGGAGTTCCCTGCAGGTGTTCCGGAAAAGAACAAAAACCAGATTCATCGCATTCACTGGTAAGGAGATAAGAGTAATACATGAACATTGCCGTACTAGTATCAGGTGGCGGAACTAATCTTCAGGCTATTATCGATCAAATCGAGAATGATACCCTGCGAAACGTATCAATTGTAACGGTTATTTCTTCTTCACATACAGCTTTTGCTCTTGAGCGCGCTCAAAAGCACAGGATTTCTTCCTGTGTTGTTTCCAAAAAAGATTTTCCCGATTTTGATGCCTATGATGACGCCATGATTAAGGCGCTTACCGGGGAAAAGATAGATCTTGTTGTACTGGCTGGGTTTTTGTCTCTTCTCGGGCCTAAAGTAATAAAATGCTTTTCAAACAGGATCATAAATATCCATCCGTCATTAATCCCTTCATTCTGCGGGCACGGCATGTATGGCATCAAGCCGCATGAAGCCGCTCTGGCCAGGGGCGTAAAAGTCTCGGGAGCTACCGTACATTTCGTAAATGAGCATTATGATGAAGGTCCGATTCTTTTGCAGAAATGCATTGAGGTTCATCCGGATGATTCTCCTGAAAGCTTACAGCTTCGGATTATGCATGACTGCGAGCAAGTCATATTGCCCCGTGCTATCCAATTAATTGCAGATCAACAGGTATATATATAGAATAACCTTGCATACATCACGGCAAATGCACAGAAGTGAGAGAGGAACTATTATGATTAAGAGAGCACTCATCAGCGTATCGGACAAGACAGGCATCGCCGACTTTTCAAGAAAACTTATAGACATGAATGTTGAGATTCTGACAACCGGCGGAACCGCCAAGCTTCTGAAAGCAGAGGGAATTCCCTGTAAGGAAGTAGCTGAAGTTACGGGCTTTCCCGAGTGCCTTGATGGTCGTGTGAAGACACTTCATCCTCGAATTCATGGTGGAATTCTTGCCATCCGCTCGAATCCGGAACACATGAAGAGACTTGACGAGCTTGGAATTGATACCATTGATCTGATTATAGTAAATCTATACCCGTTTAAGGCCACAATTCAAAAGCCCAAAGTGGAATTTGAAGAGTGCGTTGAAAATATTGACATCGGCGGTCCTTCGATGCTCCGCGCTGCTGCCAAAAACCATCAGGATGTCACCGTAATAACAGACCCTGCCGACTATGACCTGGTCCTTCGCCAGATGTCTTCGACTGGGGACACATCCTATCAGACAAGATTTTATCTGGCCAAAAAGGTGTTTGAACACACAGCGGCATATGATGCGCTTATTGCCCAGTATTTTCAGGAAAGAACGCCTGAGAAATCACTCCCGGATATGTTTACTCCGACTTTTGACAAGGTATCTGACCTGCGGTACGGCGAGAATCCTCACCAGAGCGCGGTATTTTATAAAAATGCCATCCCTGTAGCCGGAAGTCTTTCTGAAGCTGTTCAGAAAAACGGCAAGGAATTATCCTACAACAATATAGCTGATGCCGATGCAACCATCTGCTGCCTGAAAGAATTTACTGAGCCGACCGTAGTTGCCGTCAAACACGCCAATCCCTGCGGCGTCGGATCAGCAGATACAATTCTTGCTGCCTGGAGGAAAGCCTTTGAAGCGGACAGTGTCTCTATATTCGGAGGAATTGTTGCGGCCAACCGTGAAATTGACGCAGAAACAGCTGAAGAAATGAGCAAGGTGTTCCTTGAGGTGGTTATTGCGCCGTCTTATTCACCCGAAGCACTAGCCATATTTGGACAGAAGAAGAATCTTCGTGTATTGGAACTTCCCGGTATTTCAAATCCGATTCCCAAGGGAGAATACAACTACAAACGTGTCCTTGGCGGGCTTTTGATCCAGGATCACGATCGCAATGTCTATGAAAAAGACGCTCTGAAAACAGTAACGAAGGCAGAACCGGATCCTTCACTTTTGGCTGATATGGAATTTGCAATGAAAGTGGTCAAGTATGTAAAGTCAAATGCAATCGTTGTTGTGAAGAATAAGCAGACTGTCGGTATTGGCCCCGGACAGACAAATCGTATCGGATCTGCTCAGATTGCCTTTTCTTTCGCAGGTGAAAAAACAAAGGGCGCCGTCCTCGGATCGGATGCTTTCTTCCCATTCAGTGATTGTGTCGAAGCTGCACATGAAGCAGGGATTGCAGCCATTATTCAGCCGGGCGGTTCGGTACGTGATCAGGAATCCATTGATGCCTGTGATAAGCATGGTATTGCCATGGTATTTTCAGGTACCCGTCATTTCCGCCATTAATAACCCCTTCAGGAGGAGAAAGAATGAAAGTACTTGTTGTTGGGGGCGGTGGCAGAGAACATGCCATCTGCTGGAAATTAAAACAGAGTCCAAGAGTCACGGAATTATATTGCGCGCCCGGTAATGGCGGTATTGCAGAAATAGCCGTATGCGTGCCTATTCCGGCAGTCGCCATTCAGGAGATGGTTGAATATGCGGTTAAGGAGAAGTTTGATCTTGTCTTTGTAGCTCCTGATGATCCTCTTGCTTTAGGACTGGTTGACCGCCTTGAAGACGCCGGAATCCGTGCTTTCGGACCGCGGGCAAATGCTGCTGTTATTGAGGCGTCGAAATCGTTTTCCAAAAGCCTGATGAAGCGGTACAGGATTCCAACTGCCTCATATGAGATTTTTACGGATGCAAAAAGCGCGATTGCTTATTTAGAGACACAGCCGCTTCCGATCGTTATAAAGGCGGACGGACTTGCACTTGGCAAGGGCGTAATTATTGCCCAGACAAAAGACGAAGCAACGGATGCCATTATCTCCATGATGGAGGACAATGCATTTGGGTCGGCCGGAAGTACGATAGTTATTGAAGAATGTATGACTGGACCTGAACTTACCGTTCTTGCTTTTGCTGACGGGAATACGGTCATCCCGATGATTACCTCAAGAGATCATAAGCGGGCATTCGACAATGACCGGGGCAAAAACACAGGCGGTATGGGTGCCATAACTCCCGGTGCCGATCTTTCAAAGGAAGATGAGAATGAAATGCTTGAGAAGATCTTCATTCCGACGATTCAGGCACTCAAAAAAGAGAATCGTCCATTTTCAGGGGTTATCTATTTTGGTCTTATGCTCACGCCCGAGGGTCCGAAGGTCATTGAATACAATGCCCGGTTCGGAGATCCTGAGGCGCAGGCTGTTCTGCCCCGTCTCGAAAATGATCTGTGCGATATTATCGACGCCTGCATTGATCAGACACTCGATCAGGTGAAGCTTGTATGGAAACCGGGCGCATCCTGCTGTGTTGTTATGGCGTCGGGAGGGTATCCGGACAAGTATCAGTCGGGATACGAGATAAAAGGAATAAAGGACACAGAGCGAATTGTTTTTCATGCAGGCACAAAACAGGTTGACAGCAAGTTAGTGACTTCCGGCGGTCGTGTACTTTCTGTATATGCGGACGCGCCGACGCTTGATGAAGCAATTGACAGGGCTTATGAAGGAGTGCAGAAGATTTTTTTTGAAAAAATGCATTTCCGTACAGATATCGGACGGAGCATTACCGGAGGTCATATTTGAAATACGGCATTTTTGGCGGTACATTTGATCCCTTCCACGAAGGTCACCTTTCCATGATTAACGGGGCGCTCGCCAGCGGACTCGTTGACCGTGTGTGGGTTATTCCTTCCGGATATCCGCCTAAAAAAGATGCGCATCTTCTGACACTGGCACCATACAGGTTCTATATGACCCAGGCTGCCCTCAAAAATGTTCCGAATTGTCAGGTGCTTCCTGTTGAGATTGTCCGGCCTGGTATATCGTATACGGTTGATACCCTGCGCATTCTGCGGGAAGAATCAACAGCAGGTCCGGATGATGAGTTATATATGATCTATGGCACGGATATCCTTTTTGAGATTGAAGACTGGTATCATCCTGAGATTCTTGTTAATGAAGCAAAGCTTCTCATTGCAAGGCGTCCGGGCATACTTCAGCAGAAGACGCTCCGTAAAGTAATTGACCTGGAAGAAAAATTTAATATCGATATTTCTTTTTTCCCGATCGAAGGAATTAAAGTGTCTTCGCGGGAAATACGCAGTTCACGGGCTTTTTCAAGTCTTTTGCCTGCCGTTCGCCAGTTTATTAAGAAGCACGCACTTTACCCTGAAGATAACCCACTTGCCTTTTTACATGAAAATACACATCGACTTATCTTCGAGTATGGTACAATACTCTTTCTGGAGCTTTCTCGAGCAAGGCTTCTTCATAGCTTGAATGTTGCACTCCTTGCCGTACGGTACGCTGTGCGTTTTGGTGTGGATCCGGATGCGGCGGCTATTGCAGGACTTCTGCATGACTGTGCCAAGGAGCTTCCGATTCAAAAACAGATTCAGCTTGCCAAAGAGATTGCCGGCAGGAACTTGCCGGAAAATCCACTGCTTCATGCACCGGCCGGAGTCGCCTATGCTGCAGAGCGTTATGGTATTAAAGATGAATCCGTTCTTTGGGCTATCAGGTATCATACGACCGGACGGGAAGAGATGACGGCCCTTGAGAAGATAATCTATCTGGCGGATAAGCTTGAACCTTCCAGAGATTACGAAAACCTGACAGATCTGAGGGCTCTTGCCCTTGAAGATCTTGATGCTGCAACGATAGCCTGTCTTCAAGCCGTGAAAGACAGCTTCATCCGGAAAGAAACGGTTTTTCATCCTGACTCATCACTTGCCCTTGATTCACTTATCAACCATACAAAGAAGAATTTAACAGTATGCAAAAACATTCCCTTAAAGGAGGAAAAAATGGAAATATCAGCTATAGCCCAGAGAATTGTTGAGATCTTAAATGACAAAAAAGCGGTGGACGTCGAATTGATTCATGTCGGCGAAAAAACTTCCCTTGCAGATTATTTTGTGGTTGCTTCGGGAACATCAACTACACATATCAAGTCTCTTTCTGACGAAGTTGAATTTGTCCTTAAAACCGAGCTTAAAATGTATCCGGATCATATTGAAGGTCTTTCAACCGGAAGATGGGTTCTTCTGGATTATAAAGATATTGTTGTTCATATTTTCCATCCGGAAGACAGGGCACATTACAGTCTTGAAAAACTCTGGCTCACAAAGCGTCCTGAGGAATCCACGGAATCTGATTCTGATTCTGAATTCGAGTACACTTCCGATTCTGCGACCGATGCTGAAAGTGAAGGCGAGTCTTAATAGGACACTTATGATGATCGCTTAAGGAAGTCTTGCGAGAAATAAGTGATAAGCAAGACCTATTGTCACTTTTTGCAGTCTATTGTCGAAAAATCAGTAAATTCAAAATGTGTCCCCTTGTTATGATTTGAATAAAATCTGTCATGGCAAGGGAACATAAATGGATAAATCAAGAAACAGACTCATCCGTATTCTGGCTGTTGTAGGAATTGGACTTCTTGCCTGCGGTGTGAAGCTCTGGTTTGACATGGAGGCTCCGCCTTCCGTGATTTATAATAACAGCGATGAATCTTCCGGTGATGATATCGCCCGGGACGCAGTCAGCGATGAGACAGGTCTGACCGTGAGTACGGGTCTGCTGCCTGATTCGACGCTCCTTATCACTCCGGGTGACCCGCAGCAGGGATCAGCGGCGGTATCTCCGACACCGGTTCCTACCCCGGAGAATATTCCTGTCTATCTGTGCGGCTCAATTTCTTCGCCCGGCATTTATAAGATACTGCCGGGCACGTATCTTTATGAACTGATTGATATAGCTGGTGGCCTCCTTCCGGATGCAGCTTCGGAATATATCAATCTTGTTTTTCAATTAACCGGTCCCGTCTCCATATACATACCCTCCTCTGAAGAAATGAAGGCTTTCCTTGACGGTACAGGTAATTCCTCTTCAGAATACCTGCGAAGCGGATTAGTGCAGGGAATATGGGGCAGTGATCCTTCCGGTAATGTGACAGCAGGCACAGGAGCCGAAAGTCAGGATAATGTACTTATAAATATTAATACGGCCGATCAGAGAGCACTCGAGACACTTCCCGGCGTTGGAGAAACAACGGCACTTGCGATTATCAGTTTCCGGGAAAAGAGCGGTGGTTTTACTGTGATCGAAGATATTATGAAGGTTGCCGGTATAAAAGAGGGCCGTTTTGAAGCCATACGCGAGTATATTACAGTCTGAATGCCCTTGCTTTTCGAAACTCTGTGCGGTAGACTTAAGTTTATATTGAATGACTTTGACGAGGACATGTGCCTTGCATAATTGCCTGACAGAGAGAGAAGACCATCGGCTGGAAGTTTTCTTCTGCTAAATGCATTGTATACCCCCTCCGAGTTGCACAGGGAATGCTTTTCGAATATGGGAAGCTGTGTATCTGCCGCCGCTGACTGCGTTATCGTCTGTTGAGTGGTCTTCTTTTTTTGGAGAAGACAATTTGGGTGGAACCGTGCACGTATGCATCCCATGTAGTTATTAACTGCATGGTTTTTTTAATTTATGGGAGCCGCACAACCCTGAGAGTGGGAAAGGATGAAGAAAGATGATTGATTTTAATGATGAGAAGCAGCGTTTTGCTTACAGGCACAGTACTTCACATATTATGGCACAAGCCGTAAAGAGACTATGGCCGATGACTAAACTCGCGATTGGTCCTGCCATTGAGGACGGATTCTATTACGACTTTGATCACGACGGGACATTTACCAAAGAGGACCTTGATAAAATTGAATCTGAAATGAAAAAAATCGTGAAAGAACACTTCCCGATTGAACGTTTCGAACTTCCAAGAGCGGAAGCCAGACAGCTTATGGTTGAAATGAATGAACCATATAAGGTCGAACTTATTGATGACCTTCCTTTAAATGCCGTTATTTCTTTCTACCGTCAGGGAGAGTTTACGGACCTGTGTGCCGGTCCCCATCTGGAGAATACGGGAGAATTGAAGGCATATAAGCTGACGCAGGTAGCGGGTGCATACTGGCGCGGCAATGAGAAAAACAAGATGCTGCAGCGCATATACGGCACAAGTTTTCCAGACAAAGACAGTCTGAAGGCGCATATGGAACGAATTGAAGAAGCTAAGAAGAGAGATCACAACAAGCTTGGCCGTGAGCTTGGATATTTTACAACTGTTGATTATATCGGACAGGGCCTCCCGATTATGCTGCCAAAGGGTGCAAAGGTACTTCAGACTCTTATTCGTTTTGTTGAGGATGAAGAAGAAAGAAGAGGATACCTGCTTACAAAGACTCCCTTTATGGCTAAATCCGACCTCTATAAGATATCGGGTCACTGGTATCACTATAGGGAAGGCATGTTCCTTCTGGGCGATCCTACGGCCCTGAAGGAAGATGGACAGAAGATCAATGAATCGGAAATTTATGCTTTGCGTCCAATGACCTGCCCATTCCAATATCAGGCATATCTCGCAGAAAGCAGAAGCTACAGGGATCTTCCTCTTCGATACGGCGAGACATCTACGCTTTTCAGAAACGAAGCGTCCGGTGAGATGCACGGACTTATCCGTCTGCGTCAATTTACGATCTCGGAAGGTCATCTGATGGTCACACCTGAGCAGCTTACGGACGAATTCAAGGCGTGTCTTGACCTTGCGGCGTTTATGCTTGAGGCAGTCGGCCTTGATGATGATGTCAGCTATCGCTTCTCCAAGTGGGATCCGAACAACAAGGACAAGTATGTCGGATCAGCAGAAGAGTGGGAAGCTGTCCAGGATACCATGCGCGGAATCCTTGACGGCCTCGGACTTGATTATAAGGAAGCTGAGGGCGAAGCCGCATTCTATGGTCCGAAGTTTGATATTCAGATCAAGAATGTCTGGGGTAAGGAAGATACGCTCATAACCATACAGATTGATTTCCAGCAGGGTAAACAGTTCGGTATGGAATATACGGACAGGGATGGTACCAAGAAAAATCCTTATGTTATTCATCGTACATCGATAGGCTGCTATGAGCGCACACTTGCGCTGCTGATCGAAAAATACGCGGGAGCACTCCCCTTGTGGATGGCTGCCGAGCAGGCGAGAATTCTGCCGATATCCGAAAATCATGCCGACAGGGCTTATGAAGTCAGGGATATTCTGCGAAGCCAGGGCCTTCGGGTAGAGGTTGACGCAAGAAATGAGAAAGTCGGCAAGAAGATTCGTCAGGCACAAATGGATAAGGTTCATTACATGCTGGTTCTTGGAGATAAAGAAGTCGAGGAAGGAACACTTGCAGTACGTTCACGTCATGACGGGGAACTTGGCGCCATGCCGGTCGCGGATGTTGCCGAACGTCTTCTCGATGAAGTGAAGAGACGGGTAAAGCATCGTTCCTAATCCGCAATTTCTGCAGAACTATTTGCAGTTAATGTGAAATCGTAAGTTATTTTCGTTGACAGATGACGCTTTTGCAAGTAAAATTCTAATGTTCGCTTTAACGGGCGGACAAATCGGGGTGTAGCGCAGATGGTAGCGTGCTTGGTTCGGGACCAAGAGGCCGGAAGTTCGAATCTTCTCACTCCGACCACTGAAAGCCGCATGGTTAAGCTGATTAAGCTTGATCATGCGGCCTTTTTTCAATCAAGATAACCGGGGGGCTGGAAAATGGATTTTTTCAAAAATTGGTTGGGAAGAATGAACTACAAGTATGGGCGTAGAGCTATAACCAACCTGATGAATATAATCGTCTTTGGAATGGCTCTGGTGTTTCTTTCTGACATTGTACTTGTGTCGCAGGGGGTCAATCCGCTGTCAGCTGTGCTTGCTTTTGACCGGAGCGCGCTTTTTGCCGGACAGGTCTGGCGACTTGTTTCGTTTATAATCATACCGGTTAATTCGAGTATCCTGTTTATCATTCTCTCACTCTATTTTTACTGGCTGATGGGAACAGCACTGGAAAGTGAATGGGGCTCATTCAAATTCAATATATTCTATCTGTTCGGTGTGATCGGAACCATCCTCGCCGGCTTGATTACAGGATATGCAGTAAATACATTTTTGAATATGTCCCTGTTCCTTGCATTTGCGCTGCTGTATCCTGATTTTCAGATGCGCCTGTTTTTTCTGATTCCCGTTAAGGTTAAGTATCTGGCCTATATTGAAGCGGCATACCTGCTCTTTATGCTGATTTTTTCGAGCTGGCAGATGAAGATTGTTATTTTTGTTTCACTCTTAAACATTGTGTTGTTTTTCTGGACTGATTTTACAGGAGGAATACGTCGTATCCTGCATAAGATAAAGTGGAGAAAAAATATGCGCAATATAAGGTGGAAATGAAAGCCGTATGAAAGCCGCTGACAAAGTGTATCTGCCATGGATAATACATAATCACAAAGAAAAGAAAAAGAAGAACATTTTCACGGCACTGTAAAAAAAAAGAGTGCTATGTTAGTATAAATGCAATTATTATTTGACGGAAGGTCAGCCGGGGAGGGTACCTGTGAGTAACGCAGATAATCTTTTTATTGCCAACTGCAAACAAATTCTGGAGCATGGTTTCTCGACTGAGAATGAAAAAGTCCGTCCGAAATGGCCGGATGGAACATATGCCTACACATATAAGAGTTTTTGCATTGTAAATCGCTACAACCTGAAAGAGGAATTTCCAATGCTTACACAGCGGTATATCAATTTTAATGCAGCTGTTGATGAGCTTTTATGGATATGGCAGAAGAAATCCAATAATGTTCATGATCTTAAGAGTCATATCTGGGATGAGTGGGCTGATGTAGAGGGATCGATCGGTAAGGCGTACGGTTATCAGCTGCAGGTAAAACATACATACAAAGAGGGCGAATTTGATCAGGTGGATCGTGTTCTCTTTGATCTGAAGAACAATCCGTGCAGCCGTCGTATCCTTACCAATCTTTATGTGCATCAGGATCTTTCTGAGATGAACCTTTACCCGTGCGCTTACTCGATGACATTTAATGTTACAGGGAATTCCCTGAACGCTATTTTGAATCAGCGATCGCAGGATATGCTGGTTGCCAATGGCTGGAATGTCTGCCAGTATGCTGTTCTTGTTCATTTGTTTGCCAGATCTGCAGGTCTTGAAGTAGGTGAGTTCGTCCATATAATCGCTGATGCACATATATATGACAGGCATGTGCCTATTGTGAAGGCGATTATTGAGCGTCCGTCTTTTCCGGCGCCGAAACTTATAATCGATGATGGCATTGATGATTTTTACTCTTTTTCTACATCGAATATTCATCTTGAGGATTATTCATACGGCCCGAAGGTTACGGCAATCCCGGTAGCCATTTAAAAGAGAATGTAAATATACCGTTTCTAAGGATAACGGTATATGTTTTTCAGAATTGACGATTAAAAGCAGGGAGAACATATGAAGATAATTGCTGCAGTAGATAATAATTGGGCGATCGGCAATAAAGGGGATCTTCTTGTGAGCCTTCCGGAAGATCAGAAAGACACTTTCCGAAGACTTACACTGGGAAATGCTATCGTGTACGGGAGAAAGACTCTCTGTACTTTCCCCGGGCAGAAGCTTCTTCCTGGCCGTACAAATATCATAATGAGCAGAAATCCTTCTTTTGATAAAGAAGGAGCCATAGTTCTTCATTCCATGGATGATGTTCTGGCTTATAGTCGTGAGCATCAGGAGATCGAAACGTACATTATCGGAGGGGAGGAAGTGTACCGGAGCCTTTATTCCTACTGTACTGAGGCAATTGTTTCGCGAATTTCCCATTCGTTTGAAGCGGATGCTTTTTTTCCTGATCTGGACAAAGATCCCAACTGGAAGGAAGAAAGCCATTCCAATACGATACATTCTATAAAAGGATACGATTTTGTTGTGTATCATTACAGGAATCAAAACTTTAAATTTTGAATGGAATTCAATGCTGTTGTGAAATTGCACAAAAGCTTGCCAAAGAATATGTATAATATGTCCAAAAGATTTCTTGCATAGTAAAATATGGCATGTTATAATTGTCATGACAGTAAGAAACAGCAACTGTCACATTAAGGAGAGCTTAATTGCTCGAAACAGGGTCTGATCACAGGGTGTTTCAGACCTAATCCCCCACGAGGAGGTATGACTCATGAAAGCATTTAATTTAAACAACGTTGATGTACAGGCCTTTATGAAAGCATTGGATGCATGCAAAGGTGATGTCATGCTCATTACCGATGAGGATGACCGTTTCAATCTCAAGAGTAAACTAAGTCAGATTGCAGGTATTGTTAATTTGATCGAGGGCGGCAAGCTGGTTAATGCCAGAATTTACTGCTCAAATCCGGAAGATGAATCCATGCTGTTTAGACTCAATCTTTTTGGTGCACCGGTTGAGACAGTCGGGAAGTAATTCTCCATTGTTTCCGGTTTAACTTGATATTGAATCCGTTTCAGAATACTTATCTGAAGCGGATTTTTTTGTAATTATTTTGTTAGCTTTTCTATTTATTTTCTTATAAATGTCTGAATATGCTATAATTAAAATCTGTAAATTTATGTCCCGACTGAAAGGATACTACATGACATATTACCGATATAATGCTCTGGATATTGCCGCATATCTTAAATGGACCAGTGTACCTGCCGAGGCAGAGCGTACCTATCTGGACCTTATTTTTCAGATGCGTGAACATATTATTGCCCGTCCTCTTACTAAAGACTTTGAGACGTTTGCGCAGGCCGTATTTCGCGAACTGTACCACGTATGGGCAAGAGGCTTTGAGAACGAATTTTCTGATGTACGTTTAATTGCACCAGAGGGGAGTGTGGCTCTTTTTTGTGACCAGGAGTTTTTGTCCCTTGAGTCATATTTAAAATTGCTTTCACTTCATTTAATAATGACTGAGAATCTTCCGTATGTACGGATTAATTTTGTCGGTCTGCCTCTGCTTATTGGTACGGAAGGCGAATTTCTCGATTTCGAAAAAAATGTTGCGCTTGCCGCTTATGTGCTTCGTCTTGAGGCCAAGGATGACAGAGGCAATGTTTTGGATTTGACACAGGGTATTCCCAGTGAACCGCTTTGCCTAAGTCTCCAGAGTGAATTCCGAAAGGAACTCTTCGGATCCAGCGGTTATCGAATCAAGCGAAGTAACGACTACCAGGAGAAGATGCGCATTCTCCGTGAAAAATCAAAGCAGGAGCAGGATGTACGCGACATTCTGAAGGCCGGTTCCGAAAACAGGCGCGGGCGCAGATCGTATCTGCCGGGCGTGGAAATTGTTCTCGGCCAGCCCCCGATGCTGCAGATTGATACAGCAGAGAATCTAATAGATAAGTCTGAAAAGACTCAGATGGACCGGAATCTTCCGGACCAGACACATAATGATCTTATCGTTGAACCGGATATTCCGGTAAAGCTTTTACATAATACCGGGGAAGCTATATCTGTGCCGACGGAGACTGCTGCTTCCGGTGAAGACACGGCGTCTTCCAGGACAGTGAGAAAAAGAATAGAAAAGAAAAGGTGAAATGAATGCTTAATCCCCCCGATTCACTTAGAATGGGCCTTGATATAGGCTCAACGACAGTTAAAATTGTTCTTCTTGACGGTGATAAGATTGTTTATCAACAATATAGACGGCACCACTCCGACATCCGCGGCGAACTTATTAAGGCTTTCGAGGACTTGCAGGCTGAGTTCCCTGATCTAAGGGCACAGCTTGCTATTACCGGTTCCGGTGGTCTTTCTGTTGCAACCTGGCTTGGACTTGAGTTTGTTCAGGAGGTTATCGCCGAGACCGTTGCCATATCCCGTTATAACCCCCTGACTGATATTATCATAGAGCTTGGCGGTGAGGATGCGAAGATTACTTATCTTCATCCCGTTCCAGAGCAGCGAATGAATGGAACTTGTGCAGGCGGTACGGGCGCTTTTATAGACCAGATGGCAACACTTCTTCAGACCGACGCAGACGGGCTTAATGACCTTGCTAAAGACTATCAGACACTTTATACCATTGCATCAAGATGCGGTGTTTTTGCCAAGAGTGATATTCAGCCTCTCATCAATGAAGGCGCCGCCAAGCCTGATCTTGCCGCATCGATCCTGCAGGCTGTTGTTAACCAGACGATCGCGGGTCTTGCCTGCGGACGTCCTATAAGGGGCCATGTCGCGTTCCTGGGCGGTCCCCTGTTCTTTAATACAGAACTTCGTGTAGCTTTTGAACGTACGCTCAAGGACCAGGTGTCGTCTTTCTGGATGCCGGAGACTGCACAGCTCTATGTTGCAATCGGGGCAGCCCTTGCCGCCACTAAAGAACCTGTGGCACTTTCTGATATCATTACCTCTTTTCATGATGAAAAGGGATTCACTCCGGATATCACCCGGATTCCGCCGCTTTTTAAAGACGAGGCAGAGAAAAGAGCCTTTGACGAGAGACACGATAAAGCGACTCTCGAGCTTTTCGACCTTTCCCAGCAGAAAGGACCCTGCTTTCTGGGAATTGATGCCGGAAGTACAACAACAAAAGCTGTTCTGATCAATGAGCAGGGACAGTTGATATACACGTATTACGGCGGCAACAAGGGAAATCCGGTGAAGAGTGCTGTTACGATCATGAAAGAACTTTATCAGCAGATTCCTTCTGAAGTCTATATTGCGCAGGCCTGTGTAACCGGATATGGAGAGAATATCATTCGTGCAGCCCTTCGGGTTGACGAAGGTGAAATTGAGACGATGGCTCATTTTCAATCGGCAAAATATTTCTGCCCTGAAGTCGATTTCATTATTGATATCGGCGGACAGGACATGAAATGCATGCGTATTCGAAATGGCGTCATTGACTCCATTATGCTCAATGAAGCCTGTTCTTCAGGCTGCGGATCTTTTATACAGACATTTGCTGAGAACCTCAAGATGGATGCGCACTCATTTTCCGTAGAGGCACTTTCAGCTACAAACCCTGTTGATCTGGGTACCAGATGCACTGTTTTCATGAATTCCAAAGTAAAACAGGCGCAAAAAGAAGGGGCATCGGTAGGAGATATTTCAGCCGGCCTTTCCTATTCTGTTGTGAGAAATGCACTTTATAAAGTCATTAAAATTCGCGACACATCTCAACTCGGGGAAAAAATTGTCGTACAGGGCGGTACATTTCTAAATGATGCGATTCTTCGCTGTTTTGAACTGATTTCCGGCCGCGAAGTCATCCGGCCCAACGTCGCGGGACTCATGGGTGCATTCGGCGCTGCTCTGATTGCCAGAAACCGCTGCCCGGATACCGCCGGGCGTTCATCTATCCTCGGATCCGATGAGCTTGCTGTGTTTACCATGGATACGGAGATGTCGACCTGTCCGCACTGCGGCAATCACTGCAAGCTGACAATATCCACCTTTTCCAATGGCGGCCGATTTGTATCGGGCAACCGCTGTGAAAGAGGAGAGGGGAATGCTGTCCATAAAGTGGATCTGCCGAATCTGTTCAAATACAAATACAACCGTACATTCAGGTATAAACCGCTGGCAGCAGACCTTGCTGCCAGGGGCCGTATAGGTATTCCCAGGGTTCTCAACCTATATGAGAATTATCCGTTCTGGTTTACTGTTCTCACAAAACTTGGATTCCAGGTAGTTCTTTCGGCCAGATCTGATCACAAATTATTCGAAAAGGGTATGGATTCCATACCTTCAGAGAGTGTGTGTTACCCGGCCAAGCTTGTGCACGGTCACATAGAAGACCTGATAGAAAAGGGAGTCCCGACTATTTTTTATCCGGATATCCCTTATGAGCGCAATGAAAATAAGGATGCAAATAATCACTTCAACTGCCCGATTGTTGCTTCTTACCCGGAAGTAATCAGAAATAACCTTGAGAATCTTACCGCCAAAAACGTTCGTTTCCTTAATCCCTTTCTGCCGATTGATAATCCGCAGAAGCTTGCTGAAAAGCTGTGTGAAGTGTTTGCCGATGAGAAGGTAACAAGAGCTGAAGCTCTTGAGGCTATTGCCGCCGGAGATGCTGAATACGATGCTTTTAAGGAAGATATCCGGATAAAGGGACAGGAAGTACTGCTTGATCTTGCAAGAACCGGCCGAAAAGGAGTGGTTCTGGCGGGCAGGCCCTATCACTGTGATCCGGAGATTCATCACGGTATTCCGGAGATGATCAACGCACTGGGCCTTGCTGTGCTTACAGAGGAAAGCGTAGCTGTTCCCGGGCGCCTTAAGCGGCCTATACGTGTCGTTGATCAGTGGATGTACCATACAAGACTTTATGAGGCAGCGGCCTTCGTAGCTGAACAGGAGAACCTTGAGCTGGTTCAGCTGAATTCTTTTGGCTGCGGTCTCGATGCGGTTACTTCAGATCAGGTCCAGGAGATTCTGGAATCTAAGGGCAAGCTTTATACGCTTCTTAAGATTGATGAAGTCAGCAATCTGGGTGCTGCGCGTATTCGTATCCGTTCACTTAAGGTCGCGATGGACGAGCGAGAGGGAAGGACAAAAGCTAACATTCCCGCTCATTTGAGCTATACCATCAGCCGTACGCCTTTTACAAAGGAGCACAAAGCCACGCACACACTTCTGGCACCGCAGATGGCGCCGATCCAGTTTGAGTTTGTCGAGGCTGTTTTCAGAAATTATGATTTCCGGATGAAGCTCCTCAAAGAAGCAACAGCCGAGGATGTTGAGTGCGGTCTGCGTTTTGTTAATAATGATGCATGTTATCCGACCATTATTGTCGTCGGGCAGATGGTTAATGCCTTTTTAACCGGCGGCGCAGACCCGGACAACACTTCTGTGCTTATCACACAGACCGGCGGAGGCTGCCGTGCAACAAATTATGTAGCCTTTCTGCGAAAGGCTTTGCGGGAGGCGGGTTTTCCGCAGGTTCCTGTCATTGCACTTTCCGTCCAGGGTCTTGAGGGCAATCCCGGCATGAACTTTACGATTCCGATGATCCATCACGCGCTGCAGGCAATCTGCTATGGCGATATGCTGTCAACTCTTCTTCTTCGTGTTCGGCCGTATGAGGTGACGCCGGGTGCGGCTAATGCGCTTTATCAATATTGGAATGCGCGAGGAATTGCCTATTTCAACCGTTCTGCAAAGTTCTCCGAGCTTTCTTCTGTATATAACATGGATAAAGCGTCAAAGAATGTGCGCAGTGAAGAGGAACTCGATGCAAGCCGCGTTGAGAATGCGCTTTCCGGCCAGAATCTTACTTCTGACATCAACCGCGCCGCGCGTTCCTTCCGTCATCTTGTGGACCAGACAATCGATTCTTTTGATGAATTTCCTATTCTGGATATAGACCGCAAACCCCGTATCGGCATGGTCGGCGAGATCCTCGTCAAGTTTCAGCCTGATGCTAATAACCATGCTGTCGACGTAATCGAAAAAGAAGGCTGCGAGGCTGTTGTTCCGGGTCTTCTCGACTTTTTCCTTTACTGTTTTTACAATCCGAACTGGAAGCATATCAATCTGGGAACAAGTGCTTTGTCTGCCTGGATTTCCAGCCGTGGAATTGATGTTCTTGAGGGGTATCGCAAACACATCATCAAAAAAATGAAAGCGACAGGCAAGTTCCAACTGCCTGTCCATATACGTGATATGGCAGATAAGGCAGAATCTGTTCTTTCCTGTGGTAATTCCTGCGGAGAGGGATGGTTTCTGACAGCTGAAATGATTGAGCTGATCGAAAGCGGCGTTCCAAATATTATTTGCGCGCAGCCTTTTGCCTGCCTGCCGAATCATGTTACCGGCAAAGGTATGATTAAAGAACTGCGGCGCCAGTTCCCTCATTCCAATATCGTGCCCATAGATTATGATCCGGGAGCCAGTGAAGCCAACCAACTGAACCGAATTAAACTGATGGTCAGTACGGCGCACCTGCAGCACGATACAGTGCAGCGTCATCATGAATCGCTCAAAGAGACCTGATAGATAGTCCCCGGCTGCTTTTTACATAATATGGACGGAGGTGCTTGAAAGTGTCAGTTTTACCTGAAGATACCAAGAAACTGCTCCTTGTTGATGGAAACAGCATCATTAACAGATCCTACTTTGCCCTGGCCGGCCGCGGGAACCTGACGGCACCCGACGGTACGCCTACGGGTGCACTTAATACGTATCTGAATACTCTTTACAAATTTATCGAGGAAGTAAAGCCCACACATCTGTGTACGCTTTTTGATGTCCGCGAAAAGACGTTCAGGCATAATATGTACGACGGATATAAAGCCAAACGCAAAGGGATGCCCGATGATCTCGCTGTGCAGATGCCGCTTCTTAAAGAAACCCTGGATGCGATGCACCTTGTCCGGTATGAGTTCCCCGGATTTGAGGCGGATGATCTGATAGGAACATTTGCAAGAAGGGGTGAAAGTGCCGGTTTCTCCGTGTATATCCTTAGCGGGGATAAGGATGATTTCCAGCTTATTGACAGTAATACGGTAGTTCTGATGCCTGTTAACAAGGCCGGCAAGACATCAACCGAGACATACGACCTCGAGGCACTGAAGGCCAGATATCAGATCACTCCGGAAGAATTCATAACACTCAAATCCATCATGGGGGATCCCAGTGATAATATTCCCGGAGTCCGCGGTATCGGCGAGAAAGGTGCCATTGATCTTGTCACCAGATACCAGACACTTGATGCCATCTATGAGCATATCGATGAGCTTTCAGCGGGTGTGCAGAAGAAGCTTTCTGAAAATAAAGAGATGGCTTATCTATCATATGAACTGGCCAAAATCAACTGTGATGTCCCCGTAACACTGTCTCTTGAGGAGCTAAAATACGGAGAGCCTGACAAAGAAAAACTTTCCGCCCTTTTCTATCGTCTCGGCTTCAGAAGCCAGATTAAGAAGTGGAATCTGGAGGATGTCGTTGTCGAAGAACCTGTTCTTATGAATGGCGCCGATGACTCTTCTGAAGAGTTGGGACAGAAGCTGCCGACAACACTGCCCGAAATCAGAATGGATGTTCCCCTGCCGGATTTTGCCAAAGCTTTTCAAGCAGCTAAAGCCCGGGATAAGGAGAATTTCTGCCTGTCACTTGATATGCCTTTGCCGCATAATCTTTCTGCCTCCGACAAGATCACATATCTGGTCATAAGTATTTCGATGGATCACATATTTGCCTTTTCACCGGATTCCCACAGAATGCTTTTGGAGTATCTGGTCCGTCAGGGTATCGGTAAAGATAAAAAGGAGCTGCTTCCAGTCGGACACAGCATGAAATCACGTTTTCGGGGACTTCCCTTTGTGCTTCCGTTTGAATCCTGCTTTGATGTAGAGATAGCCGGATATATCCTTAACCAGATTGAGGGCGGATCACCTTCTTTTGAGATGCTGTATGAACATGCAGTCAAAGAATCATATCCCCGATTTGCTGTTTTCACAGCTTCTGAGGATTTGAAAAATACCAGGGAAGGAAGTCCGATGGACTTGCTTCTTCTTCAAAATGAGACGGACGGATCGAACGTGGATGACACTTTACAGAATAGCAGGCAATTACTTGAAGAATCAGCCTGGCGGGCACTTTTGTGCCGCAGAATTGCTTCTTGCCAGAAAAAAGAGATCGCTGAAATTGCACTTGAAACACTTGTTTATGAGATTGAAATGCCGCTTGTACTTCGCCTCGACCTGATGGAACGTACAGGTGTTCTTGTGGATAATAAGACACTTGCGGACATTCACATCGCATTTGAAGCCGAACTTAAGCGGCTGTCTGCTGATATATACGAGAAGAGCGGGATGACGTTCAACATACTTTCACCCAAACAGATCGGACAGGTGCTTTTCGAAAAATTAAAGCTTCCTTCCGGCCGTAAAAACAGCAGTGGTACTTATTCGACCGATTCTGATGAATTGACACGTCTGATCGATGAACATCCGGTTGTCAGAGATATTCTTAATTACCGGCAGATTGCAAAGCTCGATTCTACATTTGTATTAGGTCTTCAGAAGGTGATTGATCCTGTTGACGGACGTGTTCACTCAAGCTTTTCCCAGGTTATGACCAATACGGGAAGGCTCTCCTCAGCAGAACCAAATCTACAAAATATTCCGATCAGATCTGACCTTGGCAGTCAGATCCGCAAAGCATTTGTGGCGCCTCCGGGCCGTATCCTTCTTGACGCTGATTATTCACAGATTGAGCTTCGTCTTCTTGCTCATTTGTCACAGGATGAGAATATGACAAACGCCTTTCTTAATAAGGAAGATATCCATACAAACACAGCCGCCAACATTTTTAATGTGCCTGTAGAGATGGTGCAGCCATCCATGCGCTCGGCGGCCAAGACGGTCAATTTCAGCATTGTGTACGGAATCAGCGATTTCGGGCTTGCCCAGGATCTCGGCGTATCTTATCAGGAAGCTCATCATTACATTGAACACTATTACGCTCAATATCCGAGAATTCGCGCATACCTTGATTCACTCAAGAAGATGGGATATGACAAAGGATATGTTGAGACGCTGTTCGGACGAAGGCGAGTTGTTAAAGAACTTACATCTCCCAACAGGAACATACGAAACTTCGGAGAACGCGCCGCTATGAATACTCCGGTGCAGGGAACCGCGGCGGATATCATCAAAATTGCGATGAACCGTGTAAGTCTTGGTCTTGCCAGGGAAAGACTTGATGCCGTTCTGATTCTGCAGGTTCATGATGAACTGATTGTCGAGTGCAGGGAAGATCAGGCTGCAGCCGCGTCGAGCGTTCTGAAAAAGGCCATGGAAGGCGCTGCCGAGCTTCGTGTGCCGTTGATTGCAGAAGTTAACCAGGGACGGACCTGGTACGAGTGCAAGTCGTAAAAGAAGATATGGGGGAAATTCATGTTTGTAATAGGAATTACCGGCGGAATCGGAACAGGTAAAAGTACTGCTGCGAAATATTTCTCCAAAAGAGGAGTCCGCGTTCTTGATGCGGACGAAATCTCTCGGAAAGTAACCGCGCCTGAGGGGAGAGCAGTGGAACCGATCCGCGCACTTCTTGGAAATAAGATGATTAATTCTTCCGGAAATCTCGATCGAAAACTAGTTGCCAACCTTGTCTTTTCCGACCGCACGAAGCTTGATAAGCTGTCCTCCGTTATTCACCGGTATGTTCTGGAGGAAATGGGAGAAGAGATTGAAAAAGAACGGGAAAAGGGTACGAAGGTACTTGTACTTGATGTCCCGATACCGGTCCAAAAGGGATTTCTGGACGTGTGCAATCAGGTATGGGTAATCAGTGCGGATGAAGATGTCCGGCTGGCCAGACTTGAGGACCGCGGAATGGCCAGGGAAGATGCCAGACGCCGTATGGAAATGCAGATGACAAGAGAAGAATATGAGGAGCTGGCGGACATTGTTATTGAGAATAATAGTGATGACGCGGCCTTATATGAAAAAATCAGTATTCATGTCAGGGATGAACTTGAAAAAAGAGGGATACGAATATGAACACGGCTCTTATTACTTCGATATCTTTTTTTGGATTTTCACTTCTGTTACTGCTTGCAGCGTTTTTTGCGCTTCCAAAAAAAAATCCGGTTCTCCGTAAATACATTTGTATTTCAACTGTTTTATACATTTCCGGCACCCTTCTGGTACTGATCATTACGATCTTTAAGAGAAGTGTGCCCATGGGCTTTGTCTGGCTTTGTGAAGCACTGGTATTTGCCATTTATGCGTGCAGCAGCGGTATGATCCTTTATGTTGTAAAAAAATTCGCAGATGGCGCGAAGCCTTCTGCGAATTCAAATTCCGATAAAATTCTTGAAGATCCTGATAAAGAAATCGGACATTAAACGTCAGACATTAAAACGGAAGAGGACGATATCGCCGTCTTTCATTACGTATTCCTTGCCCTCGGAACGGACAAGGCCTTTTTCACGCGCCGCAGCATACGTTTTGCTGGCTATGAGGTCATCAAAGGCTACAACTTCAGCACGAATGAAACCACGCTCGAAATCCGAATGGATTTTGCCGGCAGCCTGAGGTGCTTTTGTACCCTTTTTGATAGTCCAGGCACGGCACTCGTCAGGGCCGCTCGTCAGGAATGAAATCTGTCCGAGAAGCTTATAACAGGCCCGGATCATCTTGTCGAGACCGGATTGGTCAAGCCCCAGATCCTCAAGAAAAGCTTTGCGCTCCTCTTCTTCAAGCATGGCAATTTCTTCTTCTATCCTGGCGGAGATAACAACAACCTCAGCACCTTCCTGCTCAGCGAAAACGCGTACGGCCTTAACATATTCCGGTTCAGGACCGGCGATTTCATCTTCAGAAATATTGGCTGCATAGAGGATTGGCTTCCTGGATAACAGGGCAAGATCCCTGGCATATACCTGCTCATCTTCGTCGAAAATAATGGTTCTTGCAGACTGGCCATTCTCGAGCGCCGCATAGACTTTTTCGCAGACCTTCAGTTCAGGCTCATATTTCTTGTCGCCGCCTTTCATCATCTTGCGGCACTTATCAATGCGTCTTTCCATATATTCCATATCGGCAAGAATAAGCTCAAGGTCAATTGTCTCAATATCTCTTGTCGGGTTTGTTGCTCCGTCAACATGAATGACATTTTCATCGTCAAAACAGCGGACAACATGGACGATAGCATCAACTTCGCGGATTGTAGCAAGGAACTTGTTGCCAAGTCCTTCACCCTTACTGGCTCCTCGGACAAGGCCGGCAATATCAACAAACTCAACAACGGCAGGAGTCGTTTTGACGGGATTATACATTTCAGCAAGACGGTCGAGACGTGAATCCGGAACCGCTACGATACCGACATTCGGCTCGATTGTGCAGAACGGGTAATTAGCAGATTCGGCGCCCGCCTTTGTAATTGCATTGAACAGCGTACTTTTTCCAACGTTAGGCAGACCAACAATTCCCAGCTTCATTAATAACCTCTTTCGTTTTTTAACATTTTACATACTCGACTATTATAACATGAGACACATAGGCGGCAATGATTAAATGGTCACAAATTTGCATGAAAACGACGGCCTTTAGGTAGGTATTGTCATATTTTGAAGATGATTGTCGAAAAGTCGGGTGCACAGACTGACTTCTCTTTTATACCATAAGGTAAGAATAGAAGGAGGAACTGCATATGACTGGCAAAAAGAACCGGTATGCCAAAATATCAACATGCTTTTTGTATGGGATAGAGGGCTTTCTGGCAGACATCGAGGTAGCGATTTCTTCAGGACTTCCTGCCTTTGAGATTGTCGGATTGTGCGACCCTTCCATACGCGAATCAAAAGAGCGTGTCCGTGCGGCTATCCGGCACTCGGGATATGAGTTTCCTACCGGAAGAATCACTGTAAGTCTTTCCCCTGCTTATATGCACAAGTCGGGATCATCCTTTGATCTTCCCCTGGCCTTATGCATTCTGCTTGCTTCCGGACAGATCCGGAAAAAGAATAAAGGCAGGCTTTTTGCATACGGAGAACTGACTCTGACAGGAGAGGTACACGAGGTTCCCGGCAGTATTCCCAGACTGGCCTGCACCAAGGGAACGGATATTGTTCAGATAATGATTCCATCAAGAACTGTCAGGGAGGCAGCACTTCTTGAGGTGACTGCTATCGGCGTCTCATCGCTTCTCAAGGCAATTTGCCTGCTGGAGGGCCGGAGCATGCCGCAGCAGGAGCAGGAGCAGGAACAGGAGCGGGAAGCTGAGCAGGTGAAGATCCTGTCCGCAGCAGTTCCACGCGATATCCAGACGGAATCGCTTTGTGAATCAGTTGATTTTTCTCTGCTTCGAGGACAGAAGAAGACGGGGCGGGCGATTTTCCTGGCTGCAAGCGGATTTCATAATATACTGCTGACAGGAAGTCCCGGAAGCGGTAAGACGACCGCCGCCCGTATTCTGCAGGGAATTATGCCGCCTCTTTTAATGTCCGAGAAGATTGAACTTTTGAAGCTTCGAAGTGTATCCGGCATTCTACTTGACGAAGATCTGTATAAGGAGGAACGGCCTTTCCGTTATGTCCATCATACCTGTACGGCAGCTGCAATGGCCGGGGGCGGCGCCAATCCGACACCCGGAGAACTATCCCTAAGTCTTCACGGGGTCCTGTTTTTGGATGAGATGTCTGAATTTTCACCGCATGTTCTTGATCTTTTGCGTCAACCCATGGAAGAAAACAGCATTCTGATTTCCAGAGCGGGGATGAAGGTTCGATTTCCAACTCAATTTCTACTAGTTGGAGCGACAAATCCCTGCCGCTGCGGGCAGCTTCTGGAGGAGCCAAAGTCCTGCACGTGCAATGAATGGCAGAGAAAACAGTACATGAACCGGATTAGCGGTCCGCTAATTGACCGGATCGATCTGTTCTCAGAATTGTACCGGATTGATAAAAGTTCGCTTTTAGAATCGGTTCAGGGAACTAACCTGCATCTTTCGGACAATCTGCGTGAACAGGTTGCAGCATGCTGGCAAAGGCAGTACGAAAGATGTGATCAGGCGGGGCAGGCCAGAGTTCTGAACGGGTCCAATCATACTCATCAGATTATGGAGTTTTTTAGAATAACAAGTAAAGCCGCTGAATTTGGTGTGCAGTCTTCTGAGAAACTACGCATTTCGGCCAGGGGCCTAAATAGACTGCTTCGGGTTGCCAGAACGATAGCCGACCTCGAAGGGGCGGGAGATGTTCAGATATCCCATGTAGCCGAAGCGCTGCAATTTCGACAGAAAACATCGTAAATTTCTGTAACTAGACCAGATTTGAGGGGAGAATAATGGAAGAATATACAGTAGTAGAAAAAAATATGAATTCATCGAATGCCTCGCATCAATCGAATGCCTCGCATCAAACGAATGCTTCGTTCCCATCTCCGCAAATAGTAAATCTTGAGGCTGACCTGTTTATATCTGATCTGATACTCGATCCGCAGATGGGCGGTCGAAGGCTGCGAAGTCTCATGGAGAATCAGCTGATTCATTCCCTGCGCGATCTTTATACCTTACCGTTACATCAGATTCCGAAGAGGTTGGATCATGTGCTGACCGAAGAGGACTGTACCCGCATCAGATCCTGTCTAAGAGACGAGAAAAGAAAATCGAATGCCGGCAGAAAAGCCGAGAAGTGCATGGGTCTTGGGATTTTTTCAATTAACAGGGAGGATGAGTCATACCCGCTCAATCTTCGATCACTCGATGGAATGCCGCTTGTCTTATACTATATGGGTGACCTGTCTATTCTCGGTGCCCGTAAGATGCCGGCAGTTGCCATTGTCGGCAGCAGGCAGCCAACCGTCTATGGCGTCACTGTTACAAAAGAGGTTGCCAGGGAGCTTGTTGAACACGATATTTGTATCATAAGCGGGCTCGCCCGCGGAATTGATACGATTGCTCATGAGACAACACTCAAATACAGCGGTAAAACCGTTGCCGTTCTCGCGGGCGGGTTAGATCAGGTGTATCCTCCTGAGAATCGGGACTTGTTTGAAAAGATCTGCAGCACAGGACTTGTGCTCTCTGAGATGCCTCCGGGTCAGAAGGCGATGCGTCGATATTTTCCGGCCAGGAATCGAATTCTGTCTGGACTTTCTGACCTTGTGGCGATTATGGAAGCAGGTGAATTCAGCGGAACGCTTCATACGGCAAGTTTTGCGGCAGCGCAGGGACGAGATGTGTTTGTTGTTCCCGGAACGATCTATGCTCAGCAGTCACGGGGCAATTTGAAGCTGATCCAGGACGGCGCAGATCTACTTTTGTCTTCTGAAGATATTCTGGCCCGGCTTGCAGGTCTCTCTTTCTTCCGTGAGATGGACGAAATCAGGCACGACGAGGAGCGAAGAAGTATTGCCGGACGTCTCAAAGAAAGCCCCCAGCTCCTTACGCATGAGGAATGCATCCATATCATTTGTGAGCAGCTTACATTTGCTGAGCGTACCATGGATGAGCTGATTGAAATGACAGGATTTCCTTTTGAACGAATAGCTCCGATCATATCTGAGCTTGAATTAATGGGGAAAGTAATAGAACAGCACCAAAGATATGCTTTGACATTTTTCTGTACATGAAGTATATAATGGTAAAAGATTGCCTTAAATCAATGATTTTCACTTGCTTTTCAGTGGAACAGGCATGTATTTTGAATCTAATCCTGGTTTTTTACAAATAATAAATCAGCTTTTTAAGAGAGAAATGAGTGAAAATGAATATTAAATTAGTAATCGTAGAGTCACCCGCCAAGGCGAAAACAATTGGAAGGTACCTGGGAAAGGAATACAGAATTTCTGCTTCCGTAGGTCATATCCGAGATTTACCTTCATCAACTATCGGCGTGGATGTTAAGAAGAATTTCAAACCTACTTATATTAATATGAAGGGAAAAGAGAAGGTCATTCGCGAGCTCAAAGAGCTTTCGAAGGATGCTGACCAAGTATACATCGCAACTGACCCTGACCGCGAGGGAGAAGCGATTGCCTGGCACATTGCCGGCGTTCTTGGGATTGATTCCACTTCAGACTGCCGTATCAGCTTTAATGAAATTACACAGAAGGCGGTACAGGCCGCTATTGCTGAACCTCGTCCCATTGATCAGGACCTTGTAAATGCTCAGCAGACACGAAGAATTCTCGATCGTCTTGTAGGGTATGAGTTAAGCCCTCTGCTTTGGAAGAAAGTCAGAAAAGGTCTTTCGGCCGGGCGGGTGCAGTCTGTTGCAACAAGGATGGTAGTTGACAGGGAGAATGAGATTACTGCCTTCCAGAAGGAAGAGTACTGGAATCTAACTGCTGAAGTGACTCCTAAAGAGATTTCTTTTCCTTTCAAATCCCGTTATCACGGTAAGAAGAAAGGTACAAAAGTAGAGCGGATTAAGCTTTCCAACAAAGAGGAAACGGATACCGTTCTTTCGGAAATCAATTCCTCACCATTTATTGTTGATTCAATTAAAAAAGGAAGCAAACAGCGTCATCCATTTGCGCCGTTTACTACGAGCACTCTTCAGCAGGAAGCTTCAAGGCGTCTGAGTTATACATCCAAGAAGACAATGAGTGTTGCGCAGCAGCTCTATGAGGGTGTTGAGATAGCAGGACAGGGGCAAGTCGCTCTGGTTTCCTACATCCGTACCGACTCGGTCCGAATTTCTGATGAAGCGCTTACTATGGCAAGAACGCTGATAATGGAGCGCTACGGTGATCGTTATGTGCCCCGGACGCCCCGCAAATATGCCAATAAGAGTTCATCTCAGGATGCGCATGAAGCGATCCGTCCTGCACATTTTGATCTCTCCCCTGATTCGCTTCATAGCTCGCTTACTAATGACCAATATCGCCTGTACAAGCTTATTTGGGATCGTTTTCTGGCATCCCAGATGTCTCCTGCAGAAGTGGATACATTGTCATTGGATATAACATGTGCACAGCATGTATTCCGAACGCAGGGAGAGACAATACGTTTTCCGGGATTTCTTTCTGCCTATGCGGATATTACAGAGGATGCAGCAGAGGAAGATGAAAAGAATTCCGGTAAAGAGAAGCTCCCGGAACTGACAGAGGGACAGGAACTTACCCTTCTTAAGCTCCTTCCGGAACAGAAATTCACCCAGCCTCCCGCCAGATATACGGAAGCGTCCCTGATAAAGGCACTTGAAGAGAAGGGTATCGGCCGTCCGTCTACCTATGCGCCGACCATATCGACCATCATTGACCGTATGTATGTAGAGAAGCAGACCAAGTACCTATGCCCTACAGAACTGGGGATGGTTGTTTCCAAGCTTCTTGCTGAGAATTTTGAAAATATTGTAGATGTTACTTTTACCGCTCAGATGGAAGAACTTCTTGATGAAATCGAGCAGGGAAAAAAGAACTGGGTAGATGTGTTATCAACATTTTACCCTGTGTTCCATGAACAGGTGGTAAAAGCTCTTGCGGATGTCGCAAAAGTTGAGATGAAACAGGAAAAAACAGGTGAGATCTGCCCGCTTTGCAGCGAGGGCGAACTTATGATCAAAGAAGGAAGATACGGCAAGTTTGTTGCCTGCTCCAATTTTCCTGAATGTAAATATACGAAGAATCTCGAAGTAGTTGTCAAAGGCAACTGCCCCATATGCGGATCGGGACTTGTATCACATACATCCCGAAAGTTTAAAAATCGCGTATTCTATACTTGTGATAAAAAGGGAACGGATCCGGAATGCAAGTTTATAAGCTGGGATCTTCCTGTTGAGGGGAAATTCTGCGAAACGTGTGGAAGCTACATGGTATGGAAGAAATTCAGAGGCAAATCTTATCCCAAATGCGGCAATCGCGACTGTGTTACCAATGTCAGAAAAAATGCGAAAAAAGCCGGGGAAGAAACAGCCGATATTGATGCAGCCGATGCAGTGGAAGGTATCTCCGATGCCGCTGCAGAGATACAAACGGATGCAAAAGCTGTAAAGAAAACAGTTAAAAAACAAGTTAAGAAAGCAGTAAAGAAACCAGTTAAGAAAGCAGCTGCGAAAGCCATACCCAAAGCAGCATCTAAAGCGACACCCAAAGCGGCTTCCAAAGCTACTAAAGCGTCTGCTAAATCGCCTGTTGAAGCAACAGCTGAAGCCGCCGTCAAGACTGAAGAGAAAGAATAAAGCAAGGGGAATAATACAGCATGTCATATTCTGAAGTTACCGTTATAGGTGCAGGACTCGCCGGATGCGAGGCTGCCTGGCAGCTTGCGAGGGCGGGTATTCCTGTTGTTATCAAAGAGATGAAGCCGCTGAAGTTTACTGAGGCTCACCACCTGCCGACCTTTGCAGAACTTGTATGCAGTAATTCACTTCGTTCGAATCAGATTGAGAACGGAGTGGGACTTTTGAAGGAAGAGATGCGTCGCCTCGGATCACTGATTCTGGAATGCGCCGATCAGACGAGCGTGCCGGCCGGCGGCGCGCTTGCTGTCGACCGTGATGAATTTTCTCAGCTCGTCACCAAAAAAATAAATGAGCACCCGCTTATCCGGGTCGAAGCCGGAGAAGTAAAAGAACTCCCCAGCGAAGGCGTGGTTATAGTCGCGACTGGTCCTCTTACACAAGGGGATTTGTTTGCAGATATTGTTAATCAGCTTGGGACGGAGACGCTTCATTTTTTCGATGCGGCAGCACCGATTGTTATGGCTGATTCTATTGACCGCTCCATCGTATTTGCCATGTCCCGTTACGGCAAAGGCGGTGATGACTATCTTAACTGTCCGATGAACCAGGAAGAATATAAGGCTTTCTGGGAGGCTCTTATTTCGGCGGAACTTGCTGAAGTAAAAGACTTTGATAAGGAGACAGTGTTTGAAGGGTGCATGCCTATTGAGTCAATGGCCAAAAGAGGAGAAGCCACGATCCGGTTCGGCCCGTTAAAACCGGTTGGACTCGTTGATCCGAGAACAGGCGAAGAGCCGTATGCATGCGTGCAGCTCAGGCAGGATGACCGATCCGCCAGTATGTATAATATCGTAGGATTTCAGACCCGTCTTCGTTTCCCGGAACAGAAACGTGTGTTCAGCATGATTCCCGGACTTGCATCTGCAGAGTTTTTCCGGTTGGGCGTTATGCATCGCAACACATATCTTAATTCTCCGAAACTTCTTGACGCAACGTATGCTCTCCGAAAAGATCCAAGAGTCTTTTTTGCAGGGCAGATGACTGGCGTTGAGGGATATGTGGAATCTGCAGGTTCCGGTTTTCTGAGCGGTTTGTTTGCAGCCGCTAAAATAAAGGGGCAGGAGCTGCCTGCTACCTTTAGCGACAGCACTATGCTTGGGGCTATGGCGTCATATATTTCGGATGATAATATCAAACATTTTTCGCCGATGAATGCTAATTTTGGCCTGATTGCGCCTCTCGGGTATAAGGTGAGGAGCAAGAAAGAGAAATATCTGCAGTATGCGCAGAGATCCCTTAAAGAAATAGATGAAAATAGCGTCTCTTTAGATGACTTTTTTTCTAAAACAAGTGTAGAATAATTCTACTTGATATTTTTTTGAAGATTATATTTTGGTCGAATAGCCGTATAATAAGTATTAATATTTTTTGATTGTGAGGAATTTATGGGAATACTGCCGAATTATAACAAAGAGGGACCCGGTGTTTACGTCGATGATCCAAAGCACGGACCTTTTATCAGATTTTTCCAGACATATGCCAGCAAATTTTTTAAATTATGTACGACCAATCTTATGTTTGTGCTTTTCAATATTCCTTCCATAATTGTAGCCTGTCTGGGAGTGGTTTATTTTCTCCCGCAGATCAATGATGTATTTGAAACCACTAAATTTCAAAAGTACCTGACAGATCTTGGCATCACTGCTGCGGACAGCAGCATGTCATCGGACGCTGCGTCCATGCAGATCTATTTCCTTCTGGTACTTCTTCTGGTGATGTTTGTGGTGGGGATGCAGCTTGTCGCAGTGGGTCCCGTCCAGACAGGCTTAAGTTATCTGTACCGCAGCTTCGCCCGTGAGACGCCGACATTTTTGTGGTCGGATTTCACTTCATCCGTTAAGAGCAACTGGAAACAATCAACTATAGTGACATTTATTTCTCTTCTTGTCACATCAATAACCGTAATGAATATTGCGTTCTATGCCAATGTATATTCGGGCAAATCTTCACAGATATTCAGCGGAATATTTGGTGTGATTTTTGTTTTTTACATGTGCATCCAGATATTTGTATACCCGCTGATTGCATCCGTTGACTTAAAACTAAAAGACATATACAAGAATTCGGTTCTTTTCTTTCTGGGAAGACTTCTTCCGACAATGGGTATTTTCCTGGTAGATGTTGTTGTACTTCTGGTCATTCCGCTTGTTATGCTTTTCAGCTTTACCTATGCCGGATTTGGACTGGCTATTTTCTACTACCTGTTTTTTGCCTTCTCCTTTGTCCATTATCTCAACACCTTTTTCGTCTGGCAGCAGATTGAACGCTATATAATAAAACCTCAGGAAATTGATGAACAATCTCCCGAGGCTGCTGAATAAACTTAAAAATCATATTTTCGTGATTTGTGCCGTGAAAGATCCCTCTGGGGTTCCTTCACGGTTTTTTATTTGATCAAATCTGTCATGGAATACATGCCGGATGCCTTGCCGGACATGAAACGGGCGGCCGCGACGGCGCCTCTGGCAAACACGTTTCTTGTCTGGGCACTGTGTGATACGGTAAGAACTTCTTCCGGTCCTGCAAATATGACACTGTGTTCTCCGACAATGCTTCCTCCGCGGATCGAATGAAGGCCAAGTTCCTTTGGATCGCGCTTTTGGCGGTCGTTATGACGGTCATATACATATTCGAGCTGGTTATCGAGTGTCTCGTTGACAGCATCAGCAATCATAAGCGCTGTGCCTGACGGCGCATCCAATTTCTGGTTATGATGTGCTTCAATAATTTCAATATCAAATCCCGGGTAGAGGATTTCGGCTGCTTTTTGGACCAGGCTTACCAGTACATTGACCCCAAGGGACATGTTAGCCGAATAGAAGACCGCCGTTTTTTCGGAAAGGGAAGACAAAGCTTTCTTATTATCCTCGGAAAGACCGGTCGTACACATGACAAGCGGCTTCTTTTTGTCTTCGGCCAACTGCATGACAGTGGGAAGTGCGAGTACATGAGAAAAATCAATAATGACATCAAAATCTTCTTTGCAGTCAGTAGCAGCGGCGTATACCGGGAAAGAAGAGACCGCTGTATTGTTGGCGTCGGCGCCGGCGACTATGGTAATTCCCTGTTCCTCAGAACAGATATCAGTGATTACTTTGCCCATGCGGCCATTGCAGCCGTTCAGGAAAATTCGTACATCCGTCATGGAGATCTCCTTTATATGATCTGCAAGAGATTATTTGCAGATTTGCAGCAAATTACGCTGCGATTTATCCTCGCGATTTATGCGCGAAAAGTGCTGTATTCAGTCAAGTCGTACTGCTTCATGATGCAGGCAAGCCGCTCATGACCTTCCGGAGACATCTCGCAAAGAGGCATGCGGCATTCGCCGACGTTCCAGCCGAGAATATTTAAAGCCTCTTTGGCAGGGATTGGATTGACATCGCAGAAAAGTGCATTGATGAGGGGGAGATAATCAAGCTGGATCTTAAGAGATGCCTTGGCATCACCGTCAAGATAGCTGTGAACAAGCTCGCTCATCTGTCTTGGAATAATATTGGCGGCAACGGATATGACGCCTTTGGCGCCAAGAGAGAGCATCGGTACAACAAGTCCGTCTTCACCGGAATAAAGCACGATGTCATCACCGCAAAGTCTGGCAATTTCAGGGACCTGAAGAAGATTACATTCCTTTATAGCTGCGATGTTGGAAATTTCCGACAGCCGTCTGACGGTCTGCGGATTGATATTCAGATTGGTACGAGACGGCACATTATAGAGAATGATCGGAAGATCAGTGGAATCGGCCATTGCTTTAAAATGACGGTATAGACCTTCCTGGGATGTTTTGTTGTAGTATGGCGTCACGGAAAGCAGAGCATCAGCTCCCAGTTCGGTGGCTTTCTTACAAAGCTCGACACCATGTGCCGTATCATTACTGCTGGTTCCCGCGATAACCGGAACTCTTCCGGCCACTTCTCTGACAACAAAATCAATGGCAGCCAGATGCTCTGAGTCCGGCATAGTGGATGCTTCACCGGTGGTGCCGCATACAACAATACAGTCCGTTTTATTGGAAAGCTGGAAGTCGATAAGTTCGGCAAGTTTTTTGTAGTCGACACCCTCCTTTGTAAAAGGTGTAACGATCGCAACTGCGGATCCTTCAAAAACAGGCCTTTTCATGTTCCTACCTCCCATTTATAAAATAAATTTGCATTTTTCGTTATGCTTTGTCTACATTTTAGCAAACTATGAAGAAATCATAGCATCTACTGTACACAAGCGTCAATTATATACTATAATGGCAACTTATGAGAACAAGCGATTTTTATTATAACCTACCTGAAGAATTAATTGCACAGCACCCGCCAAAAGTGAGGGGCGAATCACGTATGTTGTCTTTAAACGGCAATACGGGATCGGTTACCCATATGTCTTTTTTGGATTTGCCGTCACTTCTTCTGCCCGGCGACTGCCTGGTATTAAATAATACGAGGGTTATTCCGGCAAGACTTCTCGGAGTAAGGGAAGATACCGGCGCTGCTGTGGAGATTCTGCTGCTGAAGCGGCTCAGCAGGGATTCATGGGAGACAATTGTCAGGCCGGGAAGAAAGGTCAGAACCGGCCATGTGATTGTATTTATACCCGGGCGGCTTTCATGCGTGGTCGAGGAAGTAATGGATACGGGGAACCGGATTGTGCGTTTTTCTTTCGACGGTATCTGGGAAGAAGTCCTTGATGAAGCGGGAACAATGCCTCTGCCGCCTTATATCCATGAGCAGCTTGAAGACCGGGAACGTTATCAGACGGTTTATGCCAAAGACCCCGGATCAGCGGCCGCACCTACAGCTGGACTTCATTTTACTGATGATATCCTGGAGAAGATCAAAGCTATGGGCGTGACTGTTGCGGAATTGACGCTTCATGTCGGACTGGGTACATTCCGACCGGTAAAGAGCGGAGAAGTGACGGAACATGTCATGCATTCCGAATGGTACAGCTTTTCCCAGGAGGCCTCTGATCAGATCCGGGCTGCAAAAAAGAGAGGCGGCCGGGTCATTGCCGTAGGAACAACTAGCTGCCGGACACTTGAGACCGTGGCTTCCAAAGACCCGCAGATGCTTCCTTCATCGGGATGGACGGACATATTCATATATCCCGGTTACACATTTAAATGTATAGATGCCCTGATAACCAACTTTCATCTGCCTGAATCAACGCTTATCATGCTTATCTCGGCTTTTGCAGGCAAGGAGCATGTGCTCGCCGCCTACACGGAGGCAATTGAGCAGAAATATCGTTTTTTCAGTTTTGGAGATGCGATGTTTATGACACGTATGGACGCAAGTCAGCAGACAGTCGAACCGCAAGTAGAAAGGTAAATGTATGCCGCAAGACCCGCAGACCGAATCAATGAATCATACACAGGTTGAATCTCAGAATAATGTTAATAATCAATCTCAGAGCACGGAAAGTAATCAGTCTCACAGTGACAGTAAAAAAGCTCCTGTATGGTATGAACATATTCATACCTGTGCACAGTCAGGGGCAAGACTCGGACGTGTACACACCCCCCACGGCTCGTTTATGACGCCTGCTTTTATGCCGGTTGGCACACAGGCGACGGTAAAAGGCATGTCCCCTGACGAAATTTCGGGAATGGGCGCGGGAATTATGCTTTCGAATACCTATCACCTCTGGATGCGTCCCGGAAGCGATATCGTAAGAGACGCCGGCGGCCTTCATAAATTCATGAACTGGAAGGGTGCAGTGCTGACGGACAGCGGTGGATTTCAGGTGTTTTCCCTTGCAAAGCCCAAAGATATCACAGAAGACGGCGTACACTTTAAGTCTCACATCGACGGTTCCAAACAATTCCTGACGCCCGAGAAATCCATGCAGATACAGGAAGATCTTGGCGCCGATATCATCATGGCGTTTGATGAATGCACACCCTGGCCATGTGAATACGATTACGCGAAAAGATCTCTGGAACGTACGACAAGGTGGCTCGGCCGCTGCATCGACACGCATAAGAATATGGAAAACCAGGCGCTTTTCGGAATCATTCAGGGCGGTACATTCCCCGATCTTAGAAGACAAAGCGCAAAAGAGATTACTTCCTATGATTTGCCCGGCTATGCAATCGGCGGACTGTCGGTCGGCGAACCCGGTGAACTGATGTACCAGATGCTTGACGAGACAGTGCCCCTGATGCCGTGGGATAAGCCGCGCTATCTGATGGGTGTCGGGACTCCTGATTATCTGATTGAGGGCGCGATCCGAGGTATTGATATGTTTGACTGCGTCATCCCGACACGAATCGGAAGAAACGGAACCGTGCTCACAAAAAAAGGCCGCCTGATCGTAAGGGACGCGAAGTGCGCAAGAGACTATACACCGATTGAAGAAGGATGCGAGTGCTATGTGTGCAAGAACTATACGAGGGCTTATATCCGTCATCTTATAAAGGCTAATGAGATGTTCGGCCTCCGACTTTGCTCCTGGCACAATCTTCATTTCCTTCTCAACCTGATGGAAGAGGTGAGGGAAGCGATAAAAAATGACAGGCTTCTTGATTACCGCAATGATTTCTTCCATGACTTCGGCTACAAAAAAAAGATCTGACAGAGCCGTTGCCCGCATCAGAAAAATTCAAAATACCAATAATGACCGTTTTCAGATGCTTACTATATTGTCCTTGCTTTTTACATAGCCTGAATGATAAAATGAATATCGCTAAAAACTATGTATATATGCTGTTTAACAGCTAAATGGAGGTTCCAATGCTTTTTTCTTCAGTAATTCTTACAGCTACACCTGCTGCTTCAGGAGCTCTTGGCTCTGATTTGCAGAGTTCTGCTATTATGATCGGACTTTTGGTACTTGTTTTCGGTTTCATGTATTTCTTCACGATCCGTCCTCAGCGCAAACGTGACAAGGAACTTAAGGCTCAGGTTTCCAAGATGGCTGTCGGTGACGGCATCGTAACAATCGGCGGATTAGTTGGAACAATCGCCAATATCACAGATGATAATGTTACAGTAACAACAAGTGTTGCTCATACCATGGTTACTTTCAAGAAATCAGCTATCAGCACAATTACTCCCCGTCAGCAATAATTGTTTGATTCAATAACATGTAAGATCAATTTTAAGGAGTACGATTATGACACACATTAAGACGATTCAGACCGCTTGCGTCAAAATTCCTGCTTCAGGCAAAGCCTGCGGCGAATGCCAGACTTCCTGTCAGTCAGCCTGTAAGACAAGCTGCACGGTTGCTAACCAGAAGTGCGAATCAGATAGCTGAACTGATCTGTCCGCACACGTGATGCATACTTTTAAGATCGATGGATAGTGGAGATGGTTTTACTGTCTTCACTATTTTTCTGTCTTTATGAATTTACAAATAATGAATTTACAAAACAGCCGGTAATTCTGCCGGTTTATCAGATAATCCGGAGGTGTACCTTGGTCCATACATTTGAAATGAAAGGCCGCTATATAGCATACGATTCCGAGTCAGGTGCTCTTCATGAGCTTGACGCACTGGCATTTGACGTCCTTAATACATATATAGAAAACAGAGGTCAGGAGCCGGAACTATCCGTTCTTTCGAAGCTATCATCCGATAATAATTATGATTTGAAAGAGATTCTTGAGTGCCGGGATGATCTGAACACACTGATTCAACAGGGCGGGCTATTTGCGCCTGCGCAGGATGTTGCTTTCTCATCGCTCTATCCGGAAGCGCCGGCCATTAAGGCTCTGTGCCTTCATATCTGCCATGACTGCAACCTTCGCTGCCGGTACTGCTTTGCCGGAACCGGTGATTTCGGCACCGGCAAAAGATCCATGCTGGATCTCGAGACAGGTAAACTGGCCATCGATTTCCTGATTGCCGCCTCAGGCAAACGGCACCATCTCGACGTTGATTTTTTCGGCGGTGAACCGCTTATGAACTGGCAGGTCGTTGTTGACCTCACTCATTACTGTGAGGCCAAAGGCAGGGAGTCCGGCAAAGATATCCGTCTGACCATAACAACCAATGCTCTTCTTCTTGATGAGGAAAAGACGGAATTTATTAATAAACATATGAAAAACTGCGTGCTGAGCATTGACGGACGTCCTGAGGTTCATGACTATATGCGTCCGGGAATCGGCGGCAAAGGTTCCTATGAAGCCGTCTCCAAAAGAATCAAGTCTTTTCTGACAGCAAGAACTTCAGAAGATTCGGCGTATTCGGAGCATTATGTGCGTGGTACTTTTACAAGAAACAATCTGGATTTCTCAAAGGATGTCATACATATGGCAGAAGATCTGGGCGCCAGACAAATATCAGTAGAGCCTGTTGTAGCAGAAGATGGCGCCGGGTACGAGATCCGCATGGAAGACCTTCCCCGGATTGAGAAGGAGTACGAAGACCTCGCGGCCTATATTCTGGCATCAGGAAAAACAGAGGATCCTGTACACTTTTTCCACTTTATTATGGATATGAAGGGCGGACCCTGTGTCTATAAGCGACTCAAAGGCTGCGGCGTCGGGGCCGAGTATTGTGCCGTTACACCTGACGGAGATATCTACCCATGCCATCAGTTCGCAGGCGATGTGACCTACAGAATGGGAAATGTTCATGATTATTCGGCTCTTCTTGATGAAAACGGTCAGCTTCTTCCCGGCAAAAAAGCGGAGGATATTCTGATTCCGGAAGTCCGACAGATATTCATTGATCGTCTGATGCCCAATAAGCTAGAATGCAAAAGCTGCTTCGCGCGGTACCACTGCGGCGGAGGATGCGCGGCAAACAGCCTGCACGCCACGGGTTCGCTGGATGGCCAGTATGAAATCGGATGTCTTCTTGCTAAAAAACGTCTTGAATGTTCACTTTGGCTTGCTGCGGCAGGGCAGGAGCTTTAAGTTATGTTACAATTATTTATGACTATTGATTAAACATGTCGGAGGTGCCCCATGCTCTATTCATTCAAAGGAATCTGGCCGGATCTGGTAGGTAATGCCTATGTCGCCCCGACGGCAAGCGTCATCGGAGATGTCGTTCTTTCTGAGGGAAGCAGCTGCTGGTTCGGCGCTGTTCTTCGCGGAGATGAAGCTAAAATAACACTTGGCAGGAATTCGAATATTCAGGATAATTCAGTCGTTCACTGCGACCGCGATGTACCTGTTGTAATAGGGGATTTCGTTACCGTAGGACATGGTGTAATTCTCCACAGCTGCCAGATCGGAGACTATGCCATGATCGGTATGGGCGCTGTTGTTCTAAGCCGCGCGGTCATTGGCGAGGGAGCCGTCATTGCAGCGGGGGCTGTTGTAAAAGAAGGCGATATTATAGCACCGTATTCACTGTATGCAGGCATCCCGGCCACGTTCAAGAAAGAATTGGGCGCTGACAGGAAGCTGGCTACTGAGGCAAACGCCATGGAATACGTTAACCTTGTACGTGACTATACAGACATGGAGGCAAAAGCATGACAGAATCAACTGCAGGCTCCAAACCGCTTACCAGTAAAGATATCCAAAAAAGTGAAGAAGTCAAAGTTCTGCTGCAGGCCTCTTCGCTGCAGATGACTTCCCTTGGCTATACGGAGCATTCATTCCGTCACTGCCGCCTTGTATCCAACAAATGCGGTGAAATCCTTGAGCAGATCGGTGAAGATGTGCATACAGTTGAACTTGGCAAAATTGCCGGCTACATTCATGATATCGGCAACGCCGTCAACCGTAATCAGCACGCCATGTCGGGCGCTCTTCTTGCATATGACATGCTCCTTCGAAAGGGTATGTCCTACGAAGACGCAGCAGCTATTATGATGGCTATCGCAAATCACGATGAAGGTGAGGGGACGCCTGTCAACAAGATCGCGGCGGCACTCATTTTGTCGGATAAAGCGGATGTGCACAGAAGTCGTGTTACCAACAAGAATCCTCCTACATTTGATATTCATGACCGCGTTAACTACTCGGCGACGACCTCGACGCTGGTCGTCGAGAATAAGAAAGCCAAGCTTGCCATAGAGATAGACACAACAATCTGCCCTGTAATGGATTATTTCGAGATATTTTTGAATCGTATGAAGATGTGTAGAAATGCCGCGTCTTTTCTAAATCTTACCTTTGAGCTATACATCAATCAGACGCAGCTTCTGTAATTCATAAGATATTGCACATCAATTTTCATCAGTGAACATCAAGAGAAATAACGTAAGCAGTACAAGTGAAAAAGGTGGATAATAGTGGCTGGTCGTTCGGGTGGCATTCCTGAAAACGTCATAGAGGAGATTATTGCGCGCAACGATATTGCATCTGTTGTGGGTCAATACGTGCGTTTTTCCAAGACTTCCGGTCAGAATCTTTTCGGCCTTTGTCCTTTTCACTCGGAAGATACGCCGTCTTTCTCTGTATCCACATCCAAGCAGATCTATTACTGTTTTGGCTGCCACAAGGGCGGCAATGTAATTCATTTTATGATGGAGATTGAAAAGTGCGGTTATCTTGACGCAATCAAGATGCTTGCTGAACGGGCGCAGATCCGCATTCCCGAGCCTGAAGATGAGTCCTACAGGAAAGAGGCGCAGCTGCGTGACAGAATAAGGGCATCACTGGTCGAAGCGGCGCGATATTTCTATCAGAACCTGATGTCTCCCCGCGGGCAGACGGCCAGGCAGTATCTGTCGAACCGCAAGATATCGGGTACGACTGCCAAGGCTTTTGGCCTCGGTTATTCACCGGATGACTGGGGCGGCCTGTACAGGCATCTGCGCGCCAAGGGCTTTACAGATGATATTCTTTCCCAGTGCGGTCTTTTTACTAAAGGCAAAAAAGGCGAACTTCTTGATCTATTCCGCGGACGGCTTATGTTCCCGATATTTGACGTTCTCGGTAAAGTCATTGCATTCGGCGGACGCATACTAAACGACGGAAATCCGAAGTATATCAATTCTCCTGAGACGGTTATTTACTCCAAACAGAGGAATTTATATGCTCTCAATTTTGCCAAGTCCAGTAAAGAGAAGAAGATGATCATTGTCGAGGGTTACATGGATGTCATTTCCATGCATCAGGCCGGTGTTATAAATACGGTGGCCTCTCTGGGTACGGCGCTTACAGAGCGCCAGTTGGACTTGATTTCGCGTTATACGGAAGAGGTCGTACTTTTTTATGATTCAGATGCAGCAGGCCAGGCAGCCGTTCTCCGGGGTCTGCAGATGCTTCTGCAGCGAGGCAAGCGACATACAGCGACTCCGACTAAGATATCTGTCGCCATGGTCCCGGACGGCAAGGATCCCGACGAATATATCCGTGAACACGGAGCAGATGCTTTCAGAAAAATAGTTTCGGACTCTCTGTCGGTTATGGAATACCTGATGCTGGTTGCCAAAAAGCAAAGCATGTCAAACGGCCGCTTCGATGCGCGCACCTATCAGAATCTTGCCTGCACATATCTTTCATGGGAACCAAATGCCGTGCTCCGCGAGCGTTCGGCAGCTGAGGCGGCCCAGACTCTGGGAGTCTCCGTCAAAAGTGTCCTGGCCGAGACAGAAAGGGTGTCATCAGAGACTTCTGAACAAGAGAAAAAGGATTCCACCCGTCAGCTTGAGCGCCAGGTATCAGTCCTTCCCCATCGAAACGAAGGGGAGAGCGCAGGACTGCAGGAAGTCGTTCTGCTTTGTCTTCTGGCAGGATTGGGCGAAAGCTACCGTAATCTTGAAGAAAAGCCGATTGCAACCGATTTTTCCGCGGGAACCATGCGTGAGATTGCAACAGACGCTGTCCGGCTTCTGAATGAATCCAAACTGGATGCGATCAGTCTTCTGAATCTGGGGGAAGACCGGATCATAAACCAACGCCCGGCCCGGGAAGTCCTTTCGGAGATGATGATGCGCACACAGAATGTCTCGGATGAGAAGAAGCGCATGCAGCATGTACTTGATTATATTTACCGCCTGCGTATTGCTGTTTACACTTTGAAGAAAAATGAACTGGCAAAGCTTCTTGACGAGATGCCCGAGGGACCGGACAGGGAAGCAACTAAAAAGAATCTTCTGCAGATAACAGAATATATTCGATATGTCAGAGAGAAATTAAAGGAGCAATAGAAATGGTGTCAGATCATTCGGCGCATATGCATGCGGACGTAACAATCAAACCCACACAGCTTTCCACGAGACTCATGGAAATTGTGTCTGTTGTTCCGCCCTGCGAGCGTGTGCTTGATATAGGATCGGACCATGGACATGTGCCTGCCTATCTCCTCGAGAATCATATTGCCGGACGTGCCGTCGCAACGGACATACACGCTGACCCGGCAGAGACGACAAGGCGTTATCTGCGTCGCCAGGGAGTCATGCAGCAGGCCGAAGTATTCCATACGGACGGTCTTCATGGGATCAGGCTGCAAAAAGAAGACGTTGTGATACTTTCCGGACTCGGCGGTCTTGAGATGATCCGTGTGCTGTCCGAAGCGGTGGAGAATCATTCTGGTGTTTTGCCGGAAAATACGCTTTTTATTCTGCAGCCGCAGCGGTCATCCGAAGATCTGCGGGGATATCTGGCCGGCAGTGGTTTTGCCATAGTAAAGGAAAGCATCTGCCTGGACCGTGATAAATTCTACTCCATCCTGCTTGCTAAATGGACAGGTCAGAAAGCATATCAGTTAAGCCTGACGGAGCTTCTTCTGGGTCCGTGTCTCCTTCAGACACGCCCGCCGAACTTCCTGAAGTATCTTTTGCATCAGAAGAATGTACTCAAAAAGCATATGCGGGCCCGTCCTGAACTTGCGGTCGTGTTATCCGAAATAGAAGATATTCTTTCAGCTGAATCTACTGAAAAGGGGTGAAGTTATGAGCAGTCAGGTATTTCTGATTGATGAGATTCTTACCGATCTTGAGAGTTTTGCTTTGCCGGAACTTGCGGAAAGCTGGGATCATATAGGACTGATGATCGGCGACCGGTCAGCGTCTATTACCAATGTGGTTCTGTCCCTTGATGCAACACGCGAAGCGATGGAACTGTGCGTGAAAAAGTCAGCTGGTCTTCTGATTACACATCACCCGCTTTTTTTCCCTTCGATCGGATCGATCGACTACGCTGTTCCGCAGGGAGCACTTGTAAGGGACTTCATAAAGAAAGACATCTGCGTCTTTTCCGCTCATACCAACCTTGACAGGGCTCAGGGCGGCGTCAACCACGCCCTTGCCGAGATTGTCGGGTTAACCGCTCCTATGTCGATCACAGGAGTGAATTACGGGCTTTGCGGTGACATAGAGGAGACTATCGGACTCTTTGAGTTAGCTGGACAAACGGTAAAATTACTCGAAGGCGGCGGCGTCTTTATAAATATGGATCAGGATAGACCGGTAACCCGTGTGTTTGTCAGCAGCGGCTCCTTTGATGGAAGCGCTATTTCTGAGCTGGCCAAAGCACATGTTGACCTTTTAATAACCGGTGAAATCCATCATCATCATATGCTCGAGCTCCGTGCTTTGGGCATCGCGGCCCTGGCTGTCGGACACGATGTCAGCGAGAGAGTCGTACTTCCAAGTCTTGAAAAGAGACTCAATTTGCAATTTCCCGGTCTTGGGGTAGCGATAGCACCCGGTTTAGATTATAATAAGGTCGTTTTCTGAGTAAACCAGATGATCGCGGGTGCATGTCCGAGAGGCGGCACGTGAGGAAAGTCCGGGCTCCATAGGACAAGGGTGCCGGGTAACTCCCGGTGAAGGCGACTTTAAGGAAAGTGCAACAGAGAGATACCGCCTTTATTCTTCGGAATAGAGGTAAGGCTGAAAAGGCGGGGTAAGAGCCCACCAGCGGTTTGGCGACATTCCGGCTATGTAAACCCCACCCGGAGCAACGCCGTGGAGAGACAATACTGTGGTCCGCAGGTCTCGGGGAGGCGGCTTGAGCCAATAAGAAACTATTGGCCTAGATAGATGATCGTCTAATACAGAACCCGGCTTATAGGTTTACTCAGAAAACATTTTTATCAAAACGATTTCGAGGCTTTTTCGAGGCTTTCCGGTTAATAGGTTGTCCGTTTAAATGGAAGAATATACAGGAATAAGGAGATTGTTATGTCAGCAGAATCATATTTGAGCCGGGGCGTATCCCCAACTAAAGATGATGTTAAGAAGGCGGTCTCCGGACAATCCGGCGGTGTGTTCCCCGGAGCATTCTGTAAGCTCGTTGAAGATATTGCAGGGGATCCTGATTATGCCCTGGCCGTACATGCTGACGGTGCCGGTACAAAGTCCTCGGCAGCCTATCTTCAGTACAGAGAGACCGGAGATGTGTCATGGTTTTCGTCTTTAGCCCAGGACTCACTGGTCATGAATACGGATGATCTGGCCTGCGTCGGCGTAATATCGGGACTTAGCCTCTCCAATACAATCGGCCGCAACGCCCACCGTGTGAACGGGGAATGTATTGCAGCTGTAATCAACGGATACGACGCAGTTATTGCAAAGCTTTGTGAACTTGGCGTAGACATTCATATGACCGGCGGAGAGACTGCAGATGTCGGCGATCTGGTCCGTACGCTAATTGTAGATTCGACTATTGTCGCACGCGTCAAAAGAGAAGACGTAATTAATGCAGCTGGCATCAAGCCGGGGCATGTCATAGTGGGTCTGTCTTCTTCCGGCAAAGCAATCTATGAGGATCGCGAAAATTCGGGTATATCATCCAATGGTCTTACGGCAGCAAGGCATATGCTTCTTTCTAAATATTACTTAAAATATCCCGAGTCGATATCAGAGACAATACCGGAAGACAAAGTGTACTGCGGTAAATTCCGTCTTGAAGATCAGCTCCCGGGAAGCGGAATGACAGTAGGCGAGGCAATCTTATCCCCGACTCGTACATACCTTCCTGTGCTTGCCAGGATTCTTGCCGAACACCGCAGCTCCCTGTCCGGCATCATACACTGCACAGGCGGCGGACAGGCAAAATGCAAGGACTTCGGTAAAAACCTTCGTTATGTCAAAGACAATATGTTCCCGTTTCCTCCTATCTTCCAGGCCATCTTCGAATCCGGTGAAATACCGATGAAAGAGATGTACCAGGTATTTAACTGCGGACACCGGATGGAATTCTATTGTGATGCGTCAGCCGCACAGGCACTGATCGATACAGCATCAGAATTTGGAATCGCAGCACAGATTATCGGACATGTGGAAGCACTCCCGGAAGGCACTCCCAATGAAGTGATCATAATTGCCGGCAATCAGAAATTTGTATATTGACAAGAACGGTTCACACCGATATAATTGTCAATGTTCGCTGAACGGAAGCCCGCTGATGGTACTTAATTGATTCACGGATGATCCTTTCAGATATGCGCGCCTTTAGCTCAGATGGTAGAGCAACTGACTCTTAATCAGTGGGCCCCGGGTTCGAGTCCCTGAAGGCGCACCAATGAAAATCCCTAGAGACTGTAAGGTTTCTAGGGATTTTGCTTTTTCTGAATTTTTGATAAAAACGTCAGTTTGTGTCCACTTTGTGTCCAGTGTGATTCAAAGCCTTTGGATTTAATAGGTTTTCAAGAGTATCCGCAGCAGCCGCATCGGCTGATTGTATGGCGTGAGCATAGATATTTGAGGTAGTGCTTGTTTGGGCATGTCCCAAGCGATTTGATACGGTTCGAATGTTAGCGCCGCCTGCTATCATGAGAGTTGCGTTTGTATGTCGTAGACTATGAATGCTTACGGGTGGCAAATTATTGCGTTTCACAAAGTCGTGAAACCAGCTCGTTATTGAATCTGGATTCATTGGCATACCGTCCCAAGTCGTGAAAAGCCATTCGATAGGCTTATATTCCTTATTTTCCGCTTCTGCTTTTTCTCTATATGTGTCTTGCCAGGAAATACCAAGACGAAGCCTTTCTTCATCTTGGTATTTCTTATACTTCTTTAGCAATGTAAACGCGATAGCTGAAAGTTTTATGGTACGCACAGAACTCAATGTCTTTGTGTTTGTACCAAATACTCCTTGCCCGGGTATATATATAATTGCGCGGCGAACGTGTATCAAATTGTTTTTGAAGTCAATGTCGGACCACTGAAGACCGCAGGCCTCACCGCGCCGCATGCCAGAATAGATCAAAAGCGTTATCATAGTTTGTCGCTTAATCGGCTCATTTTCAAGAAGTTGAATTACGTGTTTTGCCTGCTCTTCGTCCAGGTAATGAGACTCTTTGCGCTCGGCTTTGGGTGCCATGACGCGGCTGCAAGGGTTTGATTCGATAACCTGCCATTTGACTGCCATTTGCAAGATAGAGCTAATAAGCCTGTGATAGTGCTTAACCGTGTTGCCCGAAAGCTTTTGAACAACTCCATCTGGATTAAAATAGTCTGTAACAGGGCCTCCTAGAGCCGCAGAAATGGCCCGTGCGCTTTGTGCGCTTACATTCATGCCTTTGCATGCTCCTCGAATAGTTCTTGAAGAAATACCGGAAAGCCGAGCAAATGCTTCAGTGCTCTTTGATAAGGTACTGATTTTTTTATCGAGATCAGGAAGAGAATAGAAGCTTTGACTTTCCTTCATACCTTCTTCAGCAAGGTTATTATAGAACTCCATTAAGTATTGAGGCTGCAAACGATCGAGCCGGATATGCCCGATTGCCTCATATATTCGAGGTAATAACCTGCCGTATTCAAAAATAGTTTTGGGGGCAAGCTGCTTTTCTGCATAGTCTTTCATCCAAAGAGTGGCAAAGTCAGCAAACTTAATCTTGCTATCGATCACGGATCCGGAAGTTACCTTCTTTTCAAACATAGCTGATTGATGGGCCAGTTCCTTTTCAATCTGTTTTGCTGTCATGCCGGGCTCCGGTGACCAGGAGAGATTCTTTTTAATCCGTTTGCCCTTAGAATCAAAGCCAGCACTTACACGGATAGTGTAGGTATTGCCGCGTTTAATTATCTGTGCCAATTTATTTCCCCTCCTTCCTTTCGCTTTTTCTTTTTCTTTCTGACCGCTTGGCTTCAATATTTGCACACCCGGTTGAGCAATATATTTTCCTAGTGTCGTTTCCATAGATGATGAAATATTTATTACATGTAGACGATGCGCATTTTCTTATAATCTGAGCATTTGTAAACTTCAAAAATATAATATACCAAAAGAATTCATTCATATTCGATACGGACATTGAGGCGGTGAATTTTCCGTATATGAAATCGGGCGACATATTGAGGTGGATATTCTGAATTTCTATAGAAATCCAAAAAGAAAGAATCGATTGACAAAAACTTAACAATTCTTCGATCCTATTGGCTGATAAATTTTGGAGAATGCTATCAAGATCTATATTGAATGATATCGTACCATCGAGATAATTGTCACTCCAGGGCGCAGAAAACTCGTCGTATTCGTCCAAATAATCATTTGGATCTAGCCCAAGGTCTGTTATAAGATTTTCGCCAAAATCGGAAATATCGCTGTCGTTGGGAATATAAAGAAAATCAAGTAAATAGCAAGTAAATTCGATTGACTTCTTAAGGTTTTTTTCGCTCAGTGAAGAACGAAGCTTTGCACAACATTGAAATGATGATATGACAGCGCGATAGAGGTCAAGGCTTTCGTAGCCTTCATAAAATGGCGAACACTCTGAGTTCTCCGACTGATTGTATTTGGTGTCCGTTTGGTTAGAGATCATCCAAGAATCGTAATTAACAAAAGCCTGTCTATGATCTTTGTGTTTTTCACTCCATGTATCGTGAAAAGTTGACCTATTAATATTCATTAACCCAAGTCGACCATATTTCCAGCAAAAATCAACAATTGAGGTGTCGTTTGTAATATCTATGGACAAAAGAGCTAATAGGGCCTTGTCGTGTTCTTTGCTCGGTATGCTTGAATATTCTCTTTTTAAGTTTCCGTTTATGTTCCATTTGTGAGCAATATACTTTTTCTCGTCAATCTCTTTTACATAACAGCTGTTTATATAAGACACAAACATTTGTCTAGAAATAATTCCGTCCATCTCATCAATCCTTTCAAGTGTCATATGAAGTGTCTGATGTCATAAGACATTAGACGGTATAAGATGAGTATATCGAGGCAAACGGCATACGTCAATAGACAATTGAAAAGGAGAACAAATGGATGCATCAATTCTAAAGGAGATCATGAGACAAAAAAAGATCAGTCAAAACAAGCTTTCTCAAATGGCCGAAATTCCCACAAGCAACATGTCACTGTTACTAAATGATAAAAGTCCAATTTATCCCGGTTGGAGAAGAAGAATTGCTAGGGCGCTTGACATGACAGAAGAAGCGCTATTTCCCGAATTTGAGGTGAAAGTGTAAATGGCGGAAATTGCGAGAATGCGAACGATCAAAAAGGCGCTTACAGCCTTGAAAGACGAGGATAAGGAAACCTGTATAACGGAAAACTTTATCAGAGGTGCAGTGAGAGAAAACAAGATCCGAAGCATAAAAGCTGGCAACAGATTTTTAATTGATCAATCTGACTTGGAGAACTTAATCGAAAGTATGGCAAAAACAAGCATCACACCAAGCATCACACCAAGCATAACTGGAATAAGACGAGTCGAGGTAAGGCGATGACTGAATCAGATCAGATCATTAAGGCACTGGGATATGGACGGGAGAACTCAATTAGTGCGGAGCGGTTACAAGAGATAACCGGACTAGATCCCAGATCACTAAGATTTGTTATCCAGGCACTTAGAAAAATAGGTTTTATGATTCTATCTGGTATCGGCGGATATTATCTTCCCTCAACCGACACTGATAAAGCGTTTAGAGAATGTACGAGATTCAGTCATACCATGAGAACAAGAGCGGTGACAAGTCTTCAAACAGCAAGATTGACAGAAAAGTATCTTCGTTCAATTGATGGGCAGATAAGTCTCGATGACTTTGATCTTGAACTTAACGAGGATTAAGTTTTTATTGCGCAAAAAGAAGGGGGGCGAAAGGCATAACTGGCGCGATCGAAGAACAAAAATAATTCATGACTGTGAAAATAAATATTCTATAACAGGCACCCCCCACCCTTGAAAATAAAAAATTAGGGGAATTCACGCCAGAAGGGGAAGCCTTTTCCCTCTCCGAGCCGTTTTTCAGAAAAAAGGTTAACTTTTTCAGACAACCCCACAGAAAATGGATGAGCTTCCCTGTGTACGGCCAAAATAGTAACGAAATCAACCCCCAAGCGGAGCGGAATGGAAAGGTCAAAGAGCGATTTATAGAGTTAAAGTCGAGCAAAAAAAATTAGTGCGCCAAAGAATGGAGGCGGAAAACGGCACACAACCCCCGGCACAGGTTAACGATCATGGCAAAACGCAACACGAAAGAAAGAGGATTTAAGCGATGGAAACAGTTTATCAGGGAGACATTGAACAAGTGGCAACGAAAATGTTAATACTCGAATATAACCCGACATATAAAAATTTTAATTTGACGCGGCGTGAATACGCAGAGGAAAACGGATTTGTTCGGAGAGAATCACGAATAAAGATTCAACCGGCAACTATCGCCCGTGACCCCGGAGCGCTTGCGTTTGCGGATCTGATGATTAAGGCCGCAGAGCTTATAAAAACGGAAGCAGAAAGAAGAGGAGCTTAAAAATGACAAAAGATTATTCGAAATTATCACTTGAAGAACTTCAGTCCGAAATGGCGCTATGTGAGCAGAAGAGGGGCGCATATTCTCCGGAAAAAATGACAAGGACGCTGGACAGAATGACATGTCGAGCGGCAATTAAGCGCAATTTACACATAGCCATTAAGGCCAAAAGAGAAGAAGTTATTAAGGCCAGAAGCAAAGGAAAAGCATATCGCACGATGTGACGAGGGGGAAAACAAAATGACACTTGAAGAAATGAAAAGCAAATATCTGGAATATTGTAACAACATCGGATCTGTTCGCGCCGAAGAAATGAAGGCAACCGGAAAGCTGAGCGATATCCGCGAAAAATTAGACAACGGCAAAATATTTGACGGATCCGAAATAAACAAACTTGCCAAAGAAGAGGCACTACTTACAGGACAGGCCAAAGCACTAAACAACCGAGTTATGGCAATGCAGAAAGAACCATTCATCAGTTTTGAAGAATTCACGGCTGGGTTCAACGAGAAAAAAGAAGAGCACCTTAAAGCCATTGAGCCGATTGTTTTAAAGATGAAAGAAACCAAAGAAGAACTCGTAACCCTTCTTGTCCAATATCAGGTCGCGCGCTTCAAGGCAAATGGAGAACTGACCAACATGGCCAAGCTTGCGATAGATACCCACATAGCGCCGGATGCAGGTTCCGAAAGGATTCCGCTTGATTGTGTTGCAAATGGAGGCTCTGCGTTAAATCTAGAGAGCATGCCGGATTATTTTAAGTCTATTACCGAAAAGGCAAGGCACGCCGGAATTTCTATGAACTAACAACAATGGCAACCGGCGCCGGCGGTATATCCGGCAAGGGGCAAATGATGGATAAGGCCAGACGCAGAATATATCATGCGCGAATAGACAAATTGAAAATACAGATTGAACTTGAAATCGAGTTGTGCAGGAAAGCCAGACAGGATAGCAGGACAGAGGGCGAATACTGCGCGGCATTTATGGCCGTCAGGGCAGCGCTACGGGATCACTGGCACCAATTCGAAGAACTAATGTGTGAACTATTTGACTACAGATGGTAAGGGCTATAGAGGGCGCAAAAAGTGAATGAAGCAAGAGGGTATATAAAGCTACATCGCGAACTTATGGAAAAAGCCATTTGGACAGGGGCAACGCCGCAACAAAAGGTTGTACTCATCCGAATTTTAACAAAGGCAAACTATCTTGAAAACGAGTGGGAATGGAAAGGCAGAAAATACAAGGTTCAACCCGGACAATTCGTTACATCGTTGCGAAGTTTGGCCAAAGAGTGCGGCACGGGAATATCCGTCCAAAACGTAAGAAGTGCCATTTTGCGATTTGAAAAATACGATTTTCTAACACACGAGTCAACACAAGACCCAACACACGGCGGAACGCTCATAACCATTGCAAATTGGGCGCTTTATCAAATTTCTGACAGCAACCCAACACAGCAGGCAACGCAAGACCCAACAGAGTGCCAACACATATTAAAGAAAGACAAGAAGATTAAGAATATAAATATGTGTGATTTTGATCGGTTTTGGAAAGCATATCCATTGAAGAACAGCAAAGCAGCGGCCTTGAAATCATTCAGCAAGATTGCACCGGACCCGAAGTTGTTTGACCAGATGATGGCAGCCGTTGAAACCCAAAAGAGTACAAAGATCAGGCTAAAGGAATCAGGACAATTTTGCCCGGCATGGCCTAACCCGGCGACGTGGCTAAACAATAAGCGTTGGGAAGATGAAGCAACAGATGATCAGGAGCAGGATAGTCAACCCGGACAATTATATATGGAGGTAACATGACGGAACCATATTTTTACAGCTCGACGACATACACACCGCGAGACAGATCGGAGATTATAAGCGTTGCTACCGGATTGCAGAAACTAGATAAGAAGATCGGCGGCCTGAATAAGAAAGAAATAACGGTTCTGTCTGGCTTGAGGGGATCCGCTAAAAGTACATGGCTATCACAGTTTGCCCTTGAAGCTGTCAACGCAGGAAAGAAAGTTGCTTTATTTTCCGGAGAGCTCGAAGAATCAAGAGTATTCGACTGGCTGCACCTGCAGGCGGCCGGGAAGAATTACACGATGCCGACGCAGTATGAGAATTTATATTTTGTTATGCCGCAGGTGAAGCCATTAATAGATCAATGGATGGCGCAGAAGCTTTTTGTTTATAACAATAATCATGGAAACAAGGTTGATGCAATCATGCACGCCCTTGAAAACTGCATGGAACAAAAGGCCGTTGATGTAATCATTCTTGATAATTTAATGTCTATTGATATGGGCGCGACGTCGTTCAACAAGAACGAAAAGCAAACCGAATTGATTTGGCTGCTGAAAGCATTTGCAAAGAAAAATGATGTGCATATTGTTCTTGTCGCTCACCCACGTAAAGCAATTGGATTCTTGAGAATTGAAGATATATCAGGTACTGCAGATTTGACCAACGCAGCGGACAACGTTTTCATTATCCACCGTGTGAACAATGACTTTAAGCGGTTGAGTCAATTGACTTTTAGATGGAAACAAGACAACCCTGTATATGAATTTAACAATGTAATCGAGATATGCAAAAACAGAGACATGGGCTATCAAGATGACATGATTGGACTGTACTTCCAGAAAGAGGGTAAGCGTCTTGTGTGCGAGAGAGTCGAGAACAAGCAGTACGGATGGACTGCGCTGCTACCACCAACAGCCAGATAATGGATTCACGACTTGTTAAAACCAAGTGTGAGAAGTGCATCCACCGTCGATATGATCCGCTGTCAGCCGCGCCGCCATACCCTTGTGATATTTGCACACATAGGCCAAACAGGAACAAAGACAAGTCAGAATATACGGATGATTTTGAGGGCGAACAGGACCGGGCAGAATATAACCTAAGCGCAATACCTGGCACGAAGTACAGTTATTGAAAGATCACAAGCAAGGGGGGGGCAGCCGTGAGTAATGCAGAAACACACCATAGCACCGCGCAGGAGCTAGCGCAGTTACTTGAAACGATAGAGAGTATTAAAAGGATCCTGGAGAACATGGATACAACCGCGATTCAATATAGAAATTTATCGGAGTTATGCAAACACCCTGCCAGCGTCGAGGGCTTAACACTTCGTGCAATTGATTACAGCAAGCCGGTAGTACAAAGCCATAATGCCGGAGCAAACGAGGATCTTATTATTTCCATGATAGACAGCGGTCGGATAAGCAAAGAGGCAAGAGCCGAACACGCTGCACTTGTCTACCAGTTCAAACAGGTTGAGCGCGAGATTAAAACGTCAAAGCGATTGACTGCAGCCATTAAAGAGCTGGACTATCAGCACCGAGCAGTATTGCAGGACACGTATATATTCAAATTCAATAAGGGCGAACTCAAAGAAGTCTATAAGACCAAATACCAGAAGCGACTTGACGAGGCACTGGCAACGCTACTAGCAAAAATTAACGCGTGACCAGGACAACCGAAAAAGCAAGAGAGGAATATTATCATGGTTGATTTGATTTTTTCAATTGAGGGCAGCAAGTACAAACTTACATCAGACGAAAGACAATATATCTTGCAGCGGCTTTATATATCTGACCACCCCAAAGCAAAGAACCCCGGTGAAGAAAAACTCACAGACGCAAAATTTTTTAGATCCATTCAAAATGTATTTGATTACATAAGCCGTACGCACGCTTTAAGCTGTAAAAGGGTTATTTCATCACTTGAGGATTTAAAGAGCTCACAGACAGCCACAGACCACGCCAGCGAAGCGCTAAGCAGATCAATAATAGAGGAATCATATACACAAGAAATGTCGCCAATAAATTACAATTGTTGACGGCATTTCTGTACCACATAACAAGTAGTAAAATCATTTGAATATATTTGCGTTTTCTATTGACTTATTGACCGTACAATAATATATTAAATGTACAGTCAATAAGTCATTCATTATAAGGAACGAGGGGAGGGAACGAAATGAATCCGGTAATCCTGAGAACGCTTTTCAGTGGGAAAGAACTTTCAAGAGAAATCAATCGATCAAATGTATATGTATCGCAGCGGCTTTGTGGTCACGGATCATGGACAGACAACGACCTTTATTTAATTGACAAGGCCGTCACAGAGAAGAAGAAGATTCTTTCAGATGGAGGTGCGACCAACGCTTGGGAAAACGGAGTGATAATACACTCTTGCCCCAACGGGGAGATATGGAGATATTTACCAAGAAAGGAGGGCGCAAATTGACACCACGAACAGGCAGACCTCCGCTAGACGATTCAAGAAAACACCGGGAATTTGTAAGGCTAAACGATCAGGAAAAAGAAAAGCTTGACTATTGCAGCAAGACAACCGGAAAGACGAAAGCGGAAATTATCCGCGAAGGCATCGATAAGGTATATCAGGAATTAAAGTGTATAACAAAATGATATGACAAAATATTTTGAATTTAGGAGCAACGATTTATATGTTTAACACCTTAATATTACGAACACTGTTCAAGGGCAAGGAGCTTGCCAAAGAAATAAACAAATCACCAAAATATGTATCTCAGGTCCTTAATGGACACAAACAGTGGTCACCCGGCGATTTATATCTGATAGAAAAAGCAGTCGCTGAAAAGAAAAAATTGTTAGAAGAAGAAACGATGAGAGGTAAAGATATTAGCAAAAACCATGATTAGTGAATGCACGGTTAACAAAGAAAGGATCCGGCACCCGCTACCAACGAAACGCCAGATCCAACAAAGCACCACGGCACAAAGGCCATAGCTATATAATTATAGCATGTGAGACCTTTTGAAGAAAGAAAGAGGATTTTAATCATGTTAGAGAATGAAATTTCGGCAACAAGTAGCAAAGAACTCATGCTTGTGAATACGCAAGACGCCATTGATGATATTGAAGATTATACAAGCAAGATGTTTAAAGTTGCGCAGCTTATCAGCGAGGATTTTTTTAACCACTATCAGAACGAGCGCGAGAAGTACGGCCTTTTTAACGAACGCACCATGATGGCCATAACGTACGACCTTACGGGGAATAACACTTTGTTTGAAATCATTCTTGATTATCTGGGAAAGATATCCGGAGCGGCAGAGACGGCCGGCAAAGCGCTAAAACACATAAGGAAAGAGCCACGTATAGACTCACTGAATAGATAAACTTACAAATGTGATATCATATGAAAAAGTGATATTGGAGAGGCGAGGTAATCAAATTGAGTACAGATATAGAGGATATAGCAACTCGACACAACGAAATGTATAGTGAAACGAAAGTCCCTATGATAGAAATGGACGGAATTCCGGCAATACCGGTCGATCAATGGCCTGCGTGGATCAGAACAAAAGAATTTAAACAAATCTTTCCGAACGCATCGCCCGGACTAATTTACACGGTGTTCCATTCCGGCAAGACCGCAAATCCACAAGACAAGCGGAACAGAACGTTTACAAAAGCCGGACTAAGGGAATACTTGGGATTGTGACTTGATGTGATCCTTGATGAAATCGACAAATATGGTTTGTTGATTTCTGAACAGATTAGGATTAGACGAAATGAAAGGGCCGTTCTTCTGAGAAATCGGGGGAGCGGTTTTTTTGTTTAGCAAGCATCGCATAATGCATGCACTTGTTAGGGGATCCCTAAAACCCAGGCACCCAGTAGGGGGCTATCAAATTCCTATCGCTTATAGAGCGTAGACCATTGTAAGGCGCCACGCGCGTAGTTTTCCCAAAACCAGAATAACGCATGCGGCAAACACCTTCCCCCCTATACCTTGACTAGAAAAACAATTTTGTGCGTGGAACCGTGATGGGGCTTTAGATGCAAAATTCCCCGAAAATGGAAAAGTGACACGTTATATGCTGTATAGGGCGTGATATGCGCGAGCGGAACCGCGAGTATACCAGAGGCAATTGATAGACCGGCCTCCTTAGATATTGTACAGAAGAACATGAGAGAGGGCTTCCATTGTGGAGGCTCTTTTTCTATTTGCGAATATATCATATTAAAATCCGGACAATGCGCGAATATCATCGGCAGGAGAAGGCGTTCCGCTTATTGCTATTCATTGAAATGAGTACTATGATCTGATATATCATTATCCTAATTATAAAAGATAAACAGAACGGGAATTAGTGGAGGTTTAATATGGGATTGTTCGATTTTCTAAAAACAAAGCCAGACCCGGCAAAAAAGCCTACACAGCAACATTCGGAACAATTGATTGTGCCGAACAAATTAGAACGAAAACCCGATGAAACGCTTGATGAATGGCTCGAGAGAATGGAGAAAGACCAAGCAGAATCCGATGAAAAATTTGACAACAAAATGGCTGATTTAGCTAGAGAACACGGTGTTCAATCTGATGAATATCTAGATAAATTTATAATGACAAAAATTGAAGTTTCCGGCGTTTCCTTTAATAATGATGACGGCACAAGCAGACAAAGCATATTAGGAAAAATGAAGCTGAAACAAAAGCCATTTGATGTAATGACAGTAGAGGTAAAAGAATACGATTATAAAGGTGACCCAGCCTTAGGAGTTTATATTAATGATATTCAAATAGGTAATGTCGCCAAAGAACAAATTTCACACGTTAAAAAAATAATGGCTGAAAATTCTAACATACAATCCATAGAAGTTTGGGGAGGTGGCACAACTGACGATGGAGATCCTAAAAACTATGGTTGCCAAATAACGGTAAGAACCCATAAAAGCCGCATCTGAAACGGTGTGGAGGTTGATATGTGAGCAAAAACGTGCAAATCTCAAAAGTCAAATGCGTGACTAGATGCATTAACATAATTAGAGAATATGATAATGAAAAAACAAAGCAGTAGTGGGCCGCGCCTGGAGAAATTCAGAGGCGGCTTTTAAGTTTACGCATATATCATCTGTCAACTGCTACAAAGACCGCATACAATTACAGGAATAGAAAAGGGATTATATATCGAACATCGGACAGGATCCGGAGAGGGGCACGACAATGTATTACTTGATAGCTAAAGAGATTGAAATGACCATGTAAGTCTAATACGCCCCTTCGAAAAAAACCTAAATCAATTTTGGGATACGTCACTCGGTAGGGTATTAGGCAACTTAGATTTAATCATATTCACATAAGGGTAGGGGTAGCCCCCCTAAAAGCAATGGCACCCTGTTTTATATAAACCGCACTATGAAGATACATTTAACACACAGATCACCGCATGACCCCCTACCGAAAAAAGTGCGATATATGGAGTTATTTGCAAAGATATATCAATAGGAAAAGGAAGAAGTAATTTTATGTCTCAGTTAAGAAGAATTTTGCGATATGAATGAGTAATTATACAGATATTCCAAAAGCAAAAGAGAGCCTCATAAGAACAGACTCTCTTTTGTTGATGTATTACTATTCTTTAGCTTCGGGTAAGTACCCATTTAGAACCTTAATCAATTCAGCTTTGTGCTGATAGATATCTTCAAGTTCGTTTAATTGAATTTTGAATATTTCTTTTCCTTCACCTGGTATCTGCAACGTTATCTTAGATGGTTTGATAACGAATCTGCATATCCATTTACGGATATTGCCATCAAGCAAAACACCAAAATATGTTTCGGTATCTTTAGAGGTCAGGCGTTTTATGGGGACAAATTCACTCAAAATACTCTTTACAATATAGAGCGCTTCCAATTCTTCTTCCGTTGTGTTGATTTTGCTTCCGTCTGCGATCTCGGCAATGGCCGTTTCCACAGCTTGCGCAGTGGCTTCATTTTCTGTTTTAACAACTGATGTAATTTTATCTATCATTCTATCGCTGATGTATTGGTTAATTGCTCTTTTGACGACAGGTCTAAACCGATCGATGACGGCTTGCGTTTTCGGGCCAGAATAACATGAATTGACCATCAACTTTGTAAACTCGTCATTTGGTTCGGCTAACTGCTGCGAAAAATAAGATTGAAAGAGGCTGGTATATTTGAGTTCAGATGCAGTATTCGCAATCACGTCAATATCAAATGAAGATTTTTGAAACTTCATCAGTTCGGGAACTTGGTTCTTTTTCAAATTCAATAGATCGACTTCCAAAAACGGCTTTTCATCCATCTTGTTTTTATCTTCGAGGTCAGTAAAAAACTGATATACAATCCCATTTGTTAATATACTGAATTTCGCCTTAGTGGTGCCAAAATAACGAAACAATTGGCTTCCGTGACAACCAAGATTTTCGGTGCAAGATTTGCATTCAATAAGCATGACGGGGAGTCCGTCCTTCATAACAGCATAATCGACCTTTTCGCCTTTTTTAATTCCAACATCAGCTGTAAACTCTGGAACGAATTCAAGGGGATTGAAAACATCATACCCAAGCAGTTGGAAAAACGGCAGAACAATAGCTGTCTTTGTTGCTTCTTCTGTTTGAAGATGGACCCTTAGATCTTCTATTCTTGCAGTGAATATTTTCAATTGATCAGTAAACTCTGGCATGGTTATTCCTCCCTTAGCTTTGATATATTATATGACGAATCTATATGTATTTATAATATGCCCCTTAACAAGTATTTTTCAAGTATATATTAGAATATTTGTGATAGAATTATATAAATAAAAGCACTCCAAGAGATACAGAGGTGGTTTTTGTTATAGCAAGCATCGCATATTGTATGCATTTGTTAGGGAAGCCCTAAGACCCGGCCAGCTTAGATTTAATTGCTCAGGGAGCAACCGCCATAAAAAGGTGTCAGAAAACTTGATACTACAAACCATATCAATCAGCATAAAATTTCTGCACGCCCTATAGAGACTAAATTCAAAGCGGCACAAATATTCCTATATTCATAGTAAACATAAAGCCCGATACAATAATTATTTGCACAAGACCAGACAAAGCGTTTAAGGAGCAAAGGCAGTCGATATAAGTCATGGCACGCACTGGTAATGCAAAGGGGGTGAACGCAATAGTCTCATGATTAATTAATGATATATTCACCTTAACAGGAAATAATTGAGAATGTCGCTTCACTTGTGGTTATTCAGAGGGGGGATTCCTTACTCCTAAATATAGTGGAATAAGAAAAGATACTAGTCAGGACATTTTCCAAAATGAAATTCGTCGGATATGTTCTAAATGAAATGTAAAGCATAACTATTTATGATATTATTATTTTGAAATTTAGTAAGGAGTGTCTCCAATATGTTTTTATATCACGGTACGACAATGCCTATTGCTAAAACCATTATTAATGAGGGCTTCATATCTGGTATCAAACCGTATTGGCTTGGTAAAGGCATATATTTTTTTACTTTTGAAAGTAAGGCGAAATGTTGGATGCTTGCACCTTCGAGAAACAAGGGGGAAGCCACTGCTGTCATACGTTTGATCGTAATTGATGAAGACATTGAAAAATATTTGCTAAACCTTGATGACAAAGCGATCTTTGACACACTTATTGAAAAAATAAGAGGACTTTATCGGGCGGCAATGTCAAAAAACAGACGTGAAAGTATTAAATATTTAGATCTTCTCGCTAAAATCAAACCCTACATGCAAACATTTCTAGAGACAGAAGATGAGCAGGAAGAGATAAAACGAAAATATGAAGATGCAAACAGATCTCTTGGGTGTATAATAAATATAGTTCTGGATTGCTATGATGAACAATATGGTGAAATAAAAATAATCAGAAAGTCCTTTGCAAATCCTGAAAAGAAGAGACGAACGAGTTGCTTTCCTTTGGTCGAAGAGATATTCTGTATTCGAGAACAAGATCAGTGTAATTTATATAAAAGAAACATTTGTTAAAGGTAGTGTGAAATATGAAAACCGAAAACGAAAGAGCATACGAAAAGTACTGCGAAAAATTTAGCAGTTATTTTGATTCAAGTGATATTGAGGATATTTCTGATGCTGAATTTCAACACTTGGTTGCGGAAGCGGGAGAAAGTATTGACCTTATTGAGTCGGTTATGGGGTCAATGTGCGATCAAGATGATTCTGTAATATCATCTAGTATAGAGGAAATCTGTGCAGTTTTGGCTGCCAATACACTTCAGAATGATATTAGACTAGCAGTAAACACGGTATTTGTTGACGTGTTCAAAAGTATATTTGAAGTGTCGAATATTCTTCTGGAATCTCAAAAATTAATATACGAATGCTTGTCACCAGCTCTCAACATCCTTTGCGAAAGCATTAGTGAGGTGTCCAAGTTGGCTGTTTCTATCGAATCATTTGATGAAATTTCGGTTCCAATTGGTTGTTCAGCAAAAAACGGCGAATCTAAAGCTATTGTTTTGTCTGAAACATATACGGAGTCATTCACGTTTCCAATTCAAAAATCTACTAAAATTAAGATTCCGTGTGAGACACGAAATCTGGCAGCATAAAGGGGAACAAGAATGGGAAATGACGGACTTGCTATTTTTCAATTTGAGGGCTATACAATCGAAGAGATTAAACTGTTGCGCAAAGAAAAATCGACTTCAGATGATGCAAAGATGAAGTTTAATTTATCTATTGGTGAAAGCCCCGATCTTAATAGCTATAGGCTAATTATTGAAGTAATTGTTGAAAATCCAGATGTTAATGTAAATGTTACTATGTCTGGTGCTTTTAAATTCGAAGAAAATAACGAAATTCCCAAAGAGGATAAATTTGTTTTGTTAAAGTCTAACGGCTTTGCAATATTGCTGCCCTACTTGAGGTCTGTTGTTTCAATTATAACTACCCTTGACGGGCCAGCCGCAGTAGTTTTACCAATTATTAACGTTTTTGAAATGATGAAAAATAGCGACGATAAGGAATCGGACAACCCACAAATAGATAATGATAGAAATGAAATTGAACAATAAATAATGCTAGACAACGAAATATCGACACCAACGTAGAAGCTAATAATTATGTGCGTCAATTTTGTGTCCACTTTGTGTCCAATCGTTATCAAAAGTGCCCATATTTTATTGAAAGAGAACATATGAACGATCTCCGAAACCCCTGGTAATAGGGCATTCTTATATGAAATCGTATGATAGAAGCGCATAAAACCTACAACTCTTAATCAGTGGGCCCCGGGTTCGAGTCCCTGAAGGCGCACCAACACAAAATCCTGGAAACTGTAAGTTTCCGGGATTTTTTTTGCCGTGAAAGTTGCGTCCAGTGATTGATTCCTAAGGCATTTTTTAGGATTCGCTCAATTTTTTCTAATGAATCATAGTTCATATATATGAAGTTTCAATTTCATTTTGAAATGTGACGGAAATGTGAAGAAAATGCGATAATGTAATGTAATTTTGCATGTGAGGATGATATAATTTGATTCACTGCGAAAAAATGTAAAAGGCGGACCCTAAATGAATAGAAAAAAGTTATGTAAAAAGATATTTTCCCTCGTTTTGATTATGATAATGATGGCCGCCGTCACATTTACTTGTGCAGGAAATGTGTTGGCTGCACAAGATCCCGCAGCCGGAATTCAAAAATCCGCAACAGCAGGAATCAATCAAGCCGCAGGAATTTCGCTGCCCCAATTTGCTGCATTGGATATTCCGGCCAGTCCGCAGGCGATCCCGACTGGATTCGACAGCTGCAGGCTGAGCTGGACAGCTGTGACGGGAGCAACTGGATATGCGTTATATCGTTCAACGTCTCCGGATAGTGGATTTGCCTATATTAAGACGATAACAGCGACCAAATACAAAAATATAGGACTCGCGACGGGTACTACATATTATTACAAAGTAAGAGCCTATGCGATCGTAGATGCAACAAAAACATATGGTGAATTTTCTGCCGTTATCGGCGTCACGCCGGTACCTTCGACACCAGCTGGTCCACAGGCTGTCTCGGCCGGATATGACAGCAGTATGCTGAGCTGGTCCGCAGTGCCGGGTGCTACCGGATATGTTCTATATCGCTCGACGTCACCAGACTCCGGGTTTACCTATATCAAGACGACAGATACGACCTACTATACCAATACAGGTCTTACTACGGGTACAATGTACTATTATCTGCTAAAAGCATATACCCTGGTTAATACAACCAAAGTGTACAGCATCAATACAGATGTTTTTCGTGTCCAGCCGGTTCCCGCAACTCCGGCAAGTCCACAGGCTGTCTCCGACTCCAACAGCAGCAGCACGATATCCTGGTCAGCAGTGGCAGGGGCGACAGGGTATTCGGTCTACCGCTCAACGGATGCAGCAGGTGGTTTTTCGTATCTGCGGACAGCGGCTTCGACGACATATATGGATACAGGACTGACCGCAGGAACAACGTATTACTATGAAGTCAAAGCGTACACGATGGTTGGTGCTGTAAAGATCAATAGTTTATTTTCGTCTGTTGTCAGTGCCACCGTTGCTGCGGATCCTGTCCCTTCTGATTTTGTCAATTATTGTCTGTCATTTATTGGAGTACCCTATGTATGGGCGGGAGAATCTACAAGCGGATTTGACTGTTCCGGATATGTTCTATATGTATACAAAAATTATTATGGCATATCACTTCCTCATCAGTCCAATTCAATAGCAGGGCAGGGGACAGGCGTCAGCGCTGCTGATATTCAAGTAGGCGATGTAGTATGCTACGATTATTCGGGGGATGGCGTCGTGGATCATGTATCCATTTATATCGGAAACGGAGCTATCGTTCATGCATCAAGCAGCAATGGAAAAGTCGTTCAGGGCACATTATATACAACATCAGTAACAACGATCCGAAGGTTTCTGTGACATTTTGTTTGGCTTTAACAGGAGATAAAAATGAAGAGCATTGATTAATTCTATTTTTTCTAGCAAGCATAATCTTCATTATTTCTGGTGTTTCTGCATAGTTGCACCCATAAATTTGAGTTATGGTTTCCTCCTGTATTTTGTGCTGCTGATAACAAAAAACCATCATCTAGTCAATAAAAAGTGGAAGATCATAAGTCTGTTTTTCCCCGGTCTGCTTTCTACAATCCATTATTCGATTGTTAACCATTCTCCCGGAAATTTCTCCATGACACCTTTTGGCTGGACCAAAATCAGCAGCATAGACATGGGACTGATCTTTGTCTGGTCATTTAAGATCTACTGCGGTGTATACCTTCTGGCAACGGTTATCTTTTTGCTTAATTGGAGAAGAACAACAAAGCTGCAAAGAGAACGGCGGCAGGCGAATTTCATCCTGCCCCCCGTTGTTTTTGTCGGCATCATAGGCGTATTTATCGACCTTGTCTTACCTCAGCTGGGAACGCCTCCTGTTCCGCCTGTCAGTATCATTCTTATGACCTTACCCATATTGATAATCAATTTCGTGATAAGCAAATACAATTTGTTAAGCCTTTCTCCGCAGAATCTTGCTCTTGAATATATTGAAATCATGAATGAGGGCTTAGTAATTCTGGATGAAAAAGACAGGATTGTTAATTTGAACAGTGGATTTCTTCAATTATTACAGTATTCAAAAGATGAATTATCGGTGAATCTATATCCAAAATTTTGCCCGATACGGCAATTCTACTAAATTCGAGAAGACAATCAGAGATAGAAACGAATCTGAATACCGCTCGCAGTAGTACCATCACTGTGCTCCTTTCCTATTCAATACTTAGCGACAAGTTTGGGCAAAAAACCGGAGCAGTCATGATTATTCAAAATATTACAGAACTCAAGAGTTACCAGAATGAGCCTAAAAATAAAGTTGACGAGCTCAATAACGAGCTCATTATCATCGTTCGTTTTTCATAACCTGACTGATATCGGCAACTATGCTTTTTCAACTTGTAAAGCTTTATTACAAGTATCAATCCCGAGTACTGTCTCCCGTATTGGAAGTTCCGCATTTTCAGGCTGCAGCGTACTTGCTGATGTGACATTAAATGAAGGCGCAGCCAGCGCTTCGATTAATAGTTCTGCTTTTTCAGCATGCCCTAAATTAAGGCAGTTTTAGATTCCGGGAACTTTCCAGTCAATTGGAGCTTCCGCATTTTTAAACTGCACAGGTCTTACAGAAATGAATTTAGCAGAGGGCGTAAAATATATCGATAAGATGGCGTTTCAGGGATGTACCGGCCTAACCTCTCTACATATCCCCTCTACTGTTACTTTGATCGGTGAAGATGACAGTCCTTTTTACGCATGTTCATCTCTAACCGATATTAATGTATTATCAAGCAATACCGTGTATACTGACATTGATGGTGTGCTGTGCGACAAGACAATGAAGCAACTGATTTTCTATCCTGAAGGGAAGACGGCACTAGCCTACACTGTCTCGAATGTTGTAAATGCCATTGGAAATGATGCATTCAAAAAGTGTTTAAATCTTATTACTGTTTCCATTCCGGAAACTGTGTCAAATATTGGTGATTATGCATTTCTGAATTGCATAACGCTTCAGGCTGTGACCTTCCCGTCAGGCATGACTAATGTTGGAAAATCGGCTTTTCAGGGATGCACAGGAATGAAGACACTTACGATTAAAGCCGGAGCGACCACGATCGGTGAATCTTCGTTCGCCGGATGTACCGGACTTACCTCAGTAGTCATTCCCAAGAGTGTTTCAAACATAGGAATTAAAGCGTTCTCCGGCTGTAATAAGCTAACCAGTGTTTCCATTCAAAAAGGTGTGTCCAATATCTCTAACTATGCGTTCGAGAATTGTACCGGGCTGAAGTGTGTAACCATTCCGGACAGCGTATCGGAAATTGGTACACTTGCGTTTCAGAAATGTTCAAATCTGAAATTCGCCTTTTTTTTTGGCGCATCACCGTCAACAACAACAGATTTATTCAGCGCACGGCTTCAACCTTCCAAATCTATTACAGACCTGCTGCAGAAGGATTTACTACTCCGACATGGAAAGGGTATAAGGCATCCCCGTCAGGTCTGGCAGATTTTATTGAGAATGTGTATCAGTATTGTTTGGGTACAGGAGTAGAGGCGGATGTATTGGCTGACCGGGTCACCAGTTATTTTTCCGATGGCCTGACCGGTGCTAATATAGCAGACCAGATGGTGAACAGTACTGCATTTAAAGCTATGAACTATACGAATGAAGCATATGTCTCAACTATCTATCAGGCATTCTTTAATCGTCCTGCAACGGAACAGGAAATAGCGGCCGGTAAGTCGCTTCTTGATAATTGGATCACACGCTATTACGTTCTGACCACTGTTGTGAATGCGCAGGAATTCAAGAACTATTGTATATCAGCTGTCAGTGCAAAACCGATACCTGTTACGGCGACCGGGCTGAAAGCGATCAGTACAAGTCCAAGCAGTATCAAAATTAGCTGGAATGCTGTAACAGGAGCTACAGGATATGCTCTGTACCGTTCAACATCAGCGACAGGCGGTTATGTCTACATCAAGTCTGTAACAACGACGAGCTATACCAATAATGGACTAACGACAGGAACCACATACTATTACAAAATTAAAACGTATGTTATGGTAGGGACTACAAAAATAAGCAGTGTAACCGGTGATGCAGCCAGCGCAAGTCCGATAGCGGCGCCTGCTGCTCCGACAGGACTGGCCGTTGTAAGTGCAGGTCCCGACAGCATCCAGATAAGCTGGAATCCAGTGGCCGGAGTATCAGGATATTCAATCTATCGTTCAACATCAGCGACAAGCGGTTTTGCATACATCAAGGCGGTAACGTCCCCCGGTTATACCAATACGGGACTGACAACAGGAACAACATACTACTACAAGATTAAAGCTTATACTTTGGTGGGCAGCACAAAGACATATAGTGCTGAGACAGAAGTTGTAGGCGTTGCACCGTAAGGTGAGAAGAGATACAGGTATGTTCTGACGGACAGATCACAACATTAATATTTAATATTAATAGAAGAGATTATTTATACAAAAGAGACTGTTGCGAAAGTGTGATACATAAATCACCGGAGCAACAGTCTCTTTGGAATTATGATGCAGTATGGCATCATACACCTAATTGCGGTACAATAGATAAGTAATTGTACTGTTCGTTCCGCAGAATGATATTTATTCCAGGGGATGCACTTTCTTAAGGGACTTGCAGGCCGATAACCAGTAAATAATATACAAAGTAATAATGTTGTCAACAAATATGACAAAAGAGGTGAAGAAGTATGGGTAACAGAAATATTAATAACAAAGAGACAAAGAAGAAGAAAAAAGTAGATTCAGCCGCTCCGTCCGTATCACTTAAGTCCATAGTAGCTCCGCAGCCTGTAGTAATCAAAAAAGTTAAAAAGCCGCAGGCTCCCAGAGAAGAGTCCGAGGAATAATCCTGTTTTGGAAAATGTATGGGCATTAATGCTTTTGGCCAGACTTGGGCAGGACATGGATTAAATGAAGCAAACTGGTAAAACGTAAGCAAATAATAGAAATAAGCGAGAAATGAATGACAAAAATAAATGACTATGCAATGACACACGGCGGGAAATTTCATGCCGATGATGTATTTAGTGCGGCTCTTTTAAAGATGATTAATCCTGATATCAGAATCATTCGTACTTTTGAAGTGCCGGCTGATTTTGAAGGTATTGTTTTCGATATCGGTTTCGGTAAATTCGATCACCACCAAAAAGATGCTGAGGTTCGTCCGAACGGGGTGCCCTACGCATCTTTTGGTCTGCTTTGGCGCGAATATGGAGCAAGTATTATTGCTGAAGGCTGCTCTCCTGAACAGGCTGTAAAAGAAGCATATCGTTTTGACGAGCGATTTATTCAGCCCCTGGATGAAGATGACAACACCGGCTGCGGAAGTCAGATGGCAGGAACTATCGGTGCTTTCAACCCAAGCTGGGACTCCGATGAATCAGCAGATGAATGTTTTTCAGAAGCTGTAGATTTTGCCGGTATTATTCTCAAAAAGAGAATAGACAGTATTTTGAGTATTAACCGCGCCAAAGCGCTTGTCGACGCTGCTCTTTTGACGGCGCGCAATAATATTGTGATACTTCCTAAATTTGCGCCCTGGAAGATGACTCTTTTACAGTCTGATGCTGAGTTTGTTGTATATCCGTCACAGAGGGGCGGATATAATGTGCAGGCTATTCCGATTGATTCAGAGACCAAGGAACTTCGATGCGCTTTTCCTCAGGAATGGGCAGGTATGTCCGCAAGTGACCTGCCGCTGATATCCGGAATAGAGACTCTGACATTTTGTCATAAGAGCCGTTTCCTGATATCGACAGGAAATATGGAAGACGCTATTGCTGCCTGTAAACTGGCACGCGAACTGCAGAGAGTTAACAGCCGGATGGATTATTGAATGGTTGAGGTATAAATAAAAATGTTACTCTCCGCGGAGAAAATTACAAAGAGCTACAGTGAAAAAGTACTCCTCAATGGTATTTCCCTCTATTTGAATGAGGGAGATAAAATTGGGGTTATTGGCGTTAACGGCACAGGAAAATCCACTTTGCTTAATATTATTGCACAAAAGGAAGTTCCTGACAGTGGATCCATATCCAAAAATCCGGGAGTCCGGATTGAATATCTGGAGCAGAATCCAGTATGGGATGAGAAGCTAACTCTTCTTGAGCATGTTTTTCTCGGAACATCGACAGCACTTCGCCAGACTAAAGAATACGAAGCAAAAATGGTTCTCAACAAGCTCGGTCTTACTGAATATGATACGCTGATCAGCAGCATGTCGGGAGGCCAGAGGAAGCGCGCTGCCATTGCAAGCGCGTTGATCCATCCCTGCGAAGTGCTGATACTTGATGAACCTACCAACCATCTTGACAATGAGATGGTACAGTGGCTCGAAAATTACCTGGCCAAGTATACAGGCGCCATTATTATGGTCACGCATGACCGTTATTTTCTTGACCGTGTAACCAATAAGATTGTTGAACTCGATCACGGAAATCTGTATACATATCAGGCGAACTATTCGAAATATCTTGACCTTAAGGCGCAGCGCGAGGAAATGGCCCTGGGAACAGACCGCAAAAACCGGAGCATTCTTCGAAGGGAGCTCGAGTGGATGCTGCAGGGCGCAAAGGCCCGCGGCACGAAAAGCAGAGAACGAATTGCTCGTTTTGAGGAACTCAGTGAGAGAACCGGTACAGTGGAAGCGGAAAAACTAGAGCTTAGCTCTGTCGCATCAAGGCTCGGAAGAAAGACCATTGAGATCAGCGATGTTACAAAAAGTTATGGCGGAAAGACCCTTGTCAGCCACTTCAGTCATAATCTGGCCCGTGATTCAAGAATCGGAATTGTCGGTTCGAACGGATGCGGTAAATCAACGCTCCTCAATATGATCAGCGGGCGGCTCGTTCCTGACAGCGGAACGGTTGTCTTTGGAGAGACCGTAAAGCTCGGGTATTTTTCCCAGGACAGTGCCGAGATGGATGTGTCGCTTCGCGTAATTGACTACATCCGGAATATTGCCGAGACTATCGAGACCAGGGACGGGATGCTGTCTGCCTCGCAGATGCTTGAGAAATTCCTGTTTGCGCCTGACCTGCAGTGGAATGAGATCAAGCGGCTTTCCGGCGGTGAGCGCAGAAGACTGTATTTACTTAGTATCATCATGGAAGCACCGAATATCCTGCTTTTGGATGAGCCTACTAATGATCTGGATATTCAGACACTGACGATTCTTGAAGATTACCTGTCCGGGTTTGCGGGTGCTGTCGTAACCGTCTCTCATGACCGTTTTTTCCTGGATAAAGTTGTTGACTATATCTTTGATTTTAGAAGTGACGGAACAATCGGCAAGCATCTGGGCGGCTATTCGGAGTTCCTGGAAAAATATTCGCAGGAACAGGAAGCCAAATCCGCAGTTGAATCGAAGTCATCTGTTGAGAAGTCATGGAACAGGAACCGGAAGATCAAGTTCACTTTCAATGAGCAGCGTGAATTTGACAGCATAGATGAAGACATCTCCGACCTTGAAGATAAGCTTCAGACGGTTGTTGTGACTATGCATAAGGAATCCAGTAATTATATTGCGCTTCAGGAACTGATGAAAGAGAAGGAATCTCTAGAAAAAGCGCTTGAAGCTAAAATGGAACGATGGGTCTATCTGAATGATCTGGCGGAAAAAATAGCAGAATCAGATAAGTAATCCGGTATTTTCAGGTAATATTCAAAAATCACACAAATGTATGTACGTAAAAGCACTTCAGCGCTGAAGTGCTTTTCCTTTTTCGTGGAAAGGTGTTAAAATTTATTATATATAAAATAGCTATTTATTCTGATCAACAATCTGATCAGCAATTCGTGTGGGCAATCGGTTTTTTGCGTCTGGCAGCTTTTACATATGCTGCATATATGAAAAAGAGGTGACTGGGATGAAGACAATCAATGTTGGAAGTAGCGGGATTTGTGCATCGGAGATTGCTCTGGGATGCATGCGTATTAATTCTATCTCATACGAAAAGGCGACAGATCTGATTCATGCGGCGCTGGATTTCGGAATTGATTATTTTGATCACGCCGATATTTATGCAGGGGGCCAGGCGGAAGAGATCTTCGGTCGAATCTTAAAAACAGAGGCGATTGCCCGTGATAAGATTTACATCCAGACGAAGTGCGGTATTAGGGACGGTTACTTTGACTTCTCCAAAGAACACATCCTGGAGGCCGTTGAAGGCAGTCTGACGCGCTTGAAGACGGATTACATAGATGTTCTGCTTCTCCACAGGCCGGACGCGCTGGTGGAGCCTGAAGAGGTTGCAGAGGCTTTTTCAATTCTACATGCCGGCGGCAGGGTCCGTCATTTTGGCGTCAGCAATCAAAACCCCAGGCAGATCGCGCTTCTTCGGCGTTATGTGCCGTTTCCTCTTATTGCCAACCAACTTCAGCTCAGCATCGCAAATTCAAGTATGATCAGCGCCGGGATTCATGTGAATATGCAGACCGATGATGCAGTGGACCGTGACGGCGGTATTCTTGATTACTGCCGGCTTCATGACATTACGATACAGGCCTGGTCGCCCTTTCAGCATGGATTTTTTGCCGGTCCATTCCTTGAGAATCTACAGTTCGCCGAACTCAATGCAAAGATGCAGCAGATTGCGGATACCCGTAAGGTAACAAAGACCGCTATTGCCATCGCATGGATACTGCGGCATCCCGCTAAGATACAACCGGTTGTCGGCACGATGAATATCCAGCATCTCAAAGAGATCTGTGATGCTCCGATTGTGGAACTTACCAGAAAAGAATGGTATGAAATCTACACGGCGGCTGGAAATACTCTTCCATAAAAACGCATGAATGTGCGGTGTGAAGAGCCACTGGCTTTTGATTATGTAAAAACGGTATGAAGGATACAATTCCTCTGTGCCGTTTTTTGTTGTGGTTTCCTTCGTTTTTTCCGCTGCTGACGGGTGCTTTTCAGTGCGAATGCCGTTATAATAAATACCATCTATTCGGATCGGGAGAGAACCGTATCCGGTCGGGAGAGAATCGTATCCGGCTGCTTAAGAGTTTTAAGCAGCTCATTTGCTGAAGGGGGTATTTTTATGAGTTCTTATCACGTGGAAACAAAATGTGTTCAGTCAGGCTACACACCCAAAAACGGGGAGCCGAGAGTTATGCCGATCGTGCAGAGCACGACTTTTAAATATTCGTCAACCGAGCAGATGGGACGTTTGTTTGATCTTGAGGAGTCCGGCTATTTCTACACAAGACTGTCCAACCCTACAAACGATAATGTTGCTGCCAAGATCTGTGACCTCGAAGGCGGCGCTGCTGCGCTTCTGACTTCATCCGGCCAGGCTGCATCGTTTTATGCAATTTTCAATATCTGTTCGGCAGGAGACCACGTAGTCTGTTCCTCGACGATTTACGGCGGCACATTTAACTTGTTCTCTGTGACGATGAAGCGTCTTGGAATTCTTTTCACATTTGTATCCCCGGATGCATCAGAAGAAGAACTTGAGGCAGCATTCCGGCCTGAGACCAAAGCCGTGTTTGGGGAGACCATTGCCAATCCGTCTATGAATGTTCTCGATATCGAGAAACTTGCCGGAGCTGCGCATGACCACGGCGTGCCGCTTATTGTCGATAATACGTTTGCGACGCCGATTAACTGCCGTCCGTTCGAGTGGGGGGCGGATATTGTCATCCACTCTACAACCAAATATATGGACGGTCATGCAACCAGTGTAGGCGGATGTCTTGTCGACAGCGGCAACTTCGACTGGAACGCACATACAGATAAGTTCCCCGGCCTTACAACCCCTGACGAATCGTATCACGGCGTAACATACACCGAGAAATTCGGCGCGGCGGCCTACGCAGGCAAGGCGACTGTCCAGCTTATGAGAGATCTCGGCTCCGTACCGGCTCCTCAGAATTCTTTCTACCTTAATCTGGGACTTGAGACACTTCATCTTCGTGTGGAGCGCCATTGCAGCAATGCCCTGGCCGTGGCGCAGCATCTTCTTCATCATTCGAAAGTCGGCTGGGTACGTTATCCGGGCCTGCCTTCAGATTCAGAGTACGCACTCGCACAGAAATATCTGCCGAAGGGTTCCTGCGGCGTACTGTCTTTCGGCGTAAAGGGCGGAAGGGATGCGGCTGTTGCCTTTATGGACAACCTGCAGCTAGCCGCAATCGTAACACATGTTGCTGACTGCAGAACATGTGTCCTGCATCCCGCAAGCCACACCCATCGTCAGATGAGTGATGCAGAGCTTGCCGCTGCCGGCGTGAGCCCGGACCTCATCCGCTTTTCGGTGGGTATTGAAAATGTTGAGGATATCATCGCAGACCTCGATCAGGCACTCGCTGCTGTATAATTTATCTTTCAAGCTAAACCAAACGACCTGTCCCCCGTTTTTCGGGGACAGGTCGTTTTCATTTTTGCAGGATGGAAATCCTTTGCTTTGTATCAGCCGTTAATTGCTGCATTGATCATCGTCTCATACACGCCCTTAGGTGAGAGGCCGACTTTCTTTTCAACAGCTATACCGTCCTTAAAGAGAATGACAGTTGGAATACTCATAACTCCGTATTTGGCAGCGACCCTCTGAGCATTGTCAATGTCCAGTTTGCCGACCTTGATTTTACCTTCATACTCGTCTGCAAGGGCAGAAATAGTTGGTGTGAGCATTTTGCAGGGCATGCACCAGTCTGCATAAAAATCTACAAGTGTAACTCCTTTGCTGATGGCGTCCTGAAAAGTCTCGTCTGTTAATAATTGCATGTTTGCATTCATAATATTAGTCTCCTTTGTGTTTTGTGTTTTGTGTTTTGTGTTGTGCCGGCGTTCTATATGGAAAGGCGGGGAGCCAAAGTTAGCTCTGCACCAAAAACCCGTAATTACTATTTCTCCATGCCGCAGGTCGTACAGTCGCGGTATGTTTTTGCCTGTCCGGCCAGGTCGATTTCTCTGGCCTGATACTGCCGGTATCCGCCAAGCAGATTGTGTGCCGAGTATCCGTGTCCTTTGAGGATCTGCTCTGACAGATAACCGCGAAGGCCTACCTGGCATGTTACATAGATCTCCTTATCCAAGGGAATCTCGGATAACCGGTCACGGAGACTGTCAAGAGGAATATTAACGGCTCCGGGTATCGTTCCGCCGCTGAATTCTCCGACGGTACGGGTATCAAGAAGAATGGAATTCTCCGGCATTTTTTCAAGATCCTCCAGATAGAAGGGTGATGACTTGCCGGACAGAATGTTCTCTGCTACATAGGCTGCCATATTGACAGGATCTTTTGCGGAGGAAAAGGGCGGCGCGTATGATAACTCCAGTTCTTCCAGATCGTAGACGGTCATATTGCCGCGAATGGCTGTTGCAAGGACATCAATACGCTTGTCAACCATATCATAGCCGGTGATCTGCGCTCCGAGGACTTTGCCGTCGGCAGGTGAGAAGAGCAGTTTGATGAACATCGGCGTAGCGCCCGGGTAATAGGCGGCGTGGGAGTTTGAAAATGTGTACGCCTTATAGTACGGCGTTCCCATGCGTGTGAGGGATTTCTCTGATTCACCGGTTACCGCAACGGACATATCAAATACCTTGGCAATAGCTGTTCCCTGGCTGCCGTTATAGGCCCGGGTGATACCGCAGATCAGATCAGCCACAAGACGCGCCTGCTTATTTGCAGGTGACGCAAGCGGGATGACAGCGTCTTCCCTGCCGGTAAAGGTCTTGACGCCGATGGCGTCGCCGAGTGCGTATACATCCGGCACAGATGTCTCCATCTTTTCGTTCACCAGGATCTGACCCCGGGCACCGAGCTGAATGCCGGAATCCCTGATGAAGCCGGTCTCCGGTATGACGCCGATACTCAGGAGAACCAGGTCAGCAGGAATCTTAATGCCTGAAGCGAGTTCTACGTCCGTATCCGTAATACCCTGTGCCATCTCATTAAGGAAAAGCTGCACGCCCTTACTGCGGACGTGGTTGTGAAGATCGTAGCTCATATCCGTGTCGATGGCTCCGATCAGATGCTCAGCTGCTTCGACAATCGATACATGGATTCCCTGTGCATGAAGATTCTCGGCCATCTCAACTCCGATAAATCCTCCGCCGATAATGACGGCCGAACGGGGGTGTCTGGCATCAAGATATTCTCTGATCTGGAGGGTATCCGGAATCGTACGCAGTGTGAATACATGCGGTTTGTCTGCGCCGGGAAGTCTTGGTTTGATGGGAGAGGCGCCTGGGGACAAAACGAGTGAGTCATAGGTCTCATCGTAAGTCTCGCCGGTCTCATGATTCAGCACGCTTATGGTTTTGGCTGCTGTATCGATATGGAGCACTTCATTTTGAAGACGTACATCAACATCGAAACGCTGTTTGAAACCTTCTTTTGTCTGCAGCAGCAGGTCGGATTTTTCTTTGATTACATCTCCGACATAGTACGGCAGTCCGCAGTTGGCATAGGAGATATACGAGCCTTTTTCAAAAATGATGATTTGTGCTTTTTCATCATTCCTTCTGAGTCGCGCTGCTGCTCCGGCTCCTCCTGCGACGCCTCCGACGATGAGAACTTTTCTGGAGATTTCTGATGTATTCATACACATTTCCTTTCTGTCTGACCTACAGACAAAGCGGCTGCTGTTTTTTCAAGAAAAGAGACGCTCATAATATCCAAACCAGCCAATAAGCATCATAAGGCCAAGCAGGATGAGAATAGATCCACTTACTATATTAACGAGTTTCATATGTTTTTTAAACCATACAAATATAAAGGTTAGTTCTTCAAACAGGATGCTGGCCAGAAGAAACGGAATCGCCAGCCCTAAAGAGAATACCAGGAGCAGACTCATTCCCTGAAGAAGAGTCGAGGACTGTCCCGCCATGACTAGTGCGGATCCCAGGAAAGGACCCAGGCAAGGTGACCACCCGAAGCTGAAGGCCATACCCAGAAGCAGGGAGGAAAGGACGCTAACGGTCTTTTTGCCAAGAGAGAACCGGTGTTCCTGATTAAGAAAAGGAATCCGGATCAATCCTGTCATGTGAATCCCAAGCAGAATGATGATAACTCCTCCGGATTTTTCGAGCAGTGCTCTGTGACTGGTTAAGGCCTGCCCGATGACGGTTGATGCTGCGCCCAAAAGAAGAAAAACGATTGTAAATCCAAGGATGAAAAAAGTTGTGTTGATAACAAGCCTTCTTCGTCCCGGCGTCTTTTTTGAAGGGTCGATTCCGGATTCAGTTGTGTCCTGGTTTATCTCTTTTGTGCTTTCGCCGGATAAATAGAGGAAATACACCGGAAGCATAGGCAGAATACAAGGCGACACAAAAGCCAGAAGACCTTCAAGGAAAATCAGGAAAACGGTACCAGTACTCATGATTTTGCTGTCTCTATCGCTTTTTCAAGCGCTTCCTGATTGGTTGACCCAAGGAACATCTTTACGATGACACCGTCTGAGTCAAGAACGTAGGTCGTCGGAATGCTGTAGATCTCATAGAGGGTGGCAACTTTTCCTTCGTCAAAAACGACTGGGAAAGTGTATCCGGTATCATCTAGAAAGGCTTTGGCCGTATCCCGGGTCTCTCTCATACCGTCAGCTAGATTTACTGTCAGAAAAACAGTGTCAGCTTCATCGCCCAGTGCTGTGAATTTGTCCTGCATGATCTGGAATTCGGGCATCTCATTCTTGCATGGTCCGCACCAGGAAGCCCAGAAATTCAAAATGACTATCTTTCCGCGCAGGTCGGAGAGTGTTACATCCTCACCGTTATAGTTTTGCAGAGTGAAATCATAAGCCAGATTGCCGACCTCGAGACCTTCCTGTGCAGATCCTGTTGTCTCGGCAGGTTTTGTTCCTGCATTTGTAGACTCATCAGAGGAAGAATCAGAAGGATTTGCTGCTGATGTGGAGGTACTTGACGCTGACGATGCTGATTGGATGGCATTATTTTGGGAAAGCTGGCTATAGGCGATACCCGCTGCAATAAAAACGATAATGATTACTCCAAGAAGGATAATTATTTTTCTATATTTCATGTTATATCTTTCCTCCGATCAATTGTGTGTATAAAATTAGTTCAGATCCCTATATAATATATACATATTCTAATATCATGCTATTATATCTTGACACATCCGTTGTCCTCTACTAGAATCATTATATCATCATATATGAATGTGTCAATGAACATAAACAATTTACCCGCACAGAGATATTATTTTGAAAAAATGGATTCCGGAATAATGGAGGAGTAATTATTATGGATATGGAAGAATTGAATCGCCGCGCAGAAGTACTTAAAGTATTGTCTCACCCCCAGCGGCTTTGTATTATACGGGGCCTGATAACCTATCGCTGTAATGTCGGCAAAATACAGGAGAACCTCGGATTATCGCAAAGCGGACTGTCACAGCACATCTCCAAACTTAAGGCCGCCGGTATCATCAAAGGAATCAGAAACGGCAAAGAAATCTGCTATCAGGTCGTGGATCAGGATGCACTGCGCATCGTTGACATCATATTTGAAGGGATAGAATAGTAGAAAAAGACTTCTGTCAAAATAATTTTCAAAAAATATTGATATATGCGTAAAGTGGAGTTGTAAGTAGTATTATAATCTGCTATTTTTAATCTAGCAAAATAGAACATTAATTAAAGAAGAGATTTCTACAAAAGTAGAAACTCTTTTTTTGTTTCGGGTTATGTCGTTGAAACATGGTAGAAGTGAGGGGTAGAGAATGAGGGGAAAGAAGAAGATTGAGGCGGAAATGAAGACAAAAATGAAAAGTGCAACGAGAGATTTAAAAAGATTTACAGCGGGAAATGAAGCGAAAAATGCAAAGAGAATCGTGCTGGCAGTGCTAATGTTAGTCATTCTGGTAGGAGCTTTAATGCTGACTGCATGTAAAACTGCAGGAATCAAGACTACTGATATAACAGATGGCTCCGGCATTGCAACAGATGCATTCGTGACAGAAATCGATAAAAAGCTGACAGCGACAGCAGCTGTCACAAAGCCAACGCAGAAAATCACAGTGACGCCAAAGCCAACAGTGAAAGAAAGTGTTGCTGAGACGAAAGTTACAGAGATAGAAGCGATGGTAGCGACAACAAAAGCAGCTTCTGCTCCGGCAGCAACAACAAAAGCAGCTGATGTTACTACCGCGGCTGCAGTTGCTCCATCTGCGGCAACGCAGACGACTGCAGCGGCAACGGCAGCTCCCCCGGCAGAAACGACAGCGCCAACGGATGGAACCATTGCAGCTCCGGCCACAGATTACACAGCAGTTTGTGCGGAGATCAGATCCAAGTTGATTGCTATACTCAAAGCCAACGTGCAATGGGATGAAGCGTTTGCGGGAGAAAGCACAAAAAGCGGATCACAGTGGTGGGGAGTAGGTTTCTATGACGATGGAGAAATGTCTACAGATGATTTTGCACAGCATTTTTATGCAAACAAATTCTCCGGCAGGGCAATCTGCGGTACTTCTATAACTTGTTATGTGGCAGACGGTAATATCAATATTGAATACGCAGCATACTGGACTTCATAAAGAACAAAAGCATGTAAATAGAAAGCGACTAAGGGATCCAGAACAATCTGGATCTTTTTTTGTGAAAAATCTACAAAAGATGAACGACACATGAAGAGAATTATTCACGGAGGAAGAATAAGTGAAAAAACATTCCTTTTCAAAAAAAGTATTGTCCATGGTTTTAACAGTTTCAATATTAATATCGCTATTGCCTTTTGAAAACATCTTTGCGGCATGGACTACACCTAACAACATTACGATTAACGATTCAACCGGTTCTGGAGACATTGCGTACTTTGTAAATCAATTCGGTACGCCACAGCAATCAAACCTGTACTATGTCGCAGGGCAAGCCGATACGATTGCTTACTGTATTGATGCAGAGGCAAACGGACCTGGCGGGACCGCTTATGCCATCAACGATGCGGCCATTGATGTCACCTTTCGGGCAGGCCTCGCACGTATCGCTCAAAACGGCTACCCGACACAAAGTTGGACAGCGTATGGCATTTCTGCCACAGAGGCACAATATGCGACTCAGGC